>LSQX01273769.1_pt2 | contig 39715 bp, 31 predicted proteins | sample 654561 | NCBI WGS metagenome assembly LSQX01 (sample SAMN04489861, study PRJNA283612) | anaerobic digester metagenome | isolation source: 4 biogas reactors fed with cattle manure at either 37C or 55C with and... | place: Denmark: Kongens Lyngby | collected 2014 | reverse complement strand
TGACAACGCTGACGATTTCAGGCACCTACAATGAATTAGTTGTCATTGAGTATGACGGCGCATCGTTCCGGCAGGCCTTATGACTATATTGTAGAATGATGTTGTTGTATTTTCCAACGCCCTCCGGCACATCGGCGCAACGCGTGTTTTTGTGCGCTTCGATGAAAGGGAATCGGGCCAAGGAATGACCGTCTCAAATAATGGCTATTGTCTCTCCGACCTATCTGCCCTTCTGGCCCCATATCAACGCAGAGGAAAGGGATATGAATCCAGTAGGGCCGGTTGTCTCATGATTACCCGCTATTCCATGGCAGCTCTTTTGGTGGTTTTATACATTTCGACGATCGCAGGCCAAATACTATGCGATAAAAAGAACCGGCGCGTACCAAGCAATTACGCTTGAGCATGGCCGGTTCTTTTTGCCCCGCTTGAAGCTGTCACACAAGTCTTTTCATAAATCCCTGTGTGAACGCCCCTAAAGCAGCCCCATTGTGTTTTCTATGATTTGTCTCTTCTTTTTTTGATTTGCCTTGAATACCTTGCTATTTCCTTGCTCCATTGCCGTTTCCCGCTCAGATAGGCGCTCTTGTCTTCACTGTAAACGGCCTCATGCTTCAGCTTTTTGTAGCTCTCCCACCTGCTTTCCAAAAGCGCTCCGCTTCTTAGTGCCTCTTTAACGGTGCAGCCCGGTTCATTGACATGGGTGCAGTCGGAAAAACGGCAGCGCCCGAGATAGTCCTCCACATCCGAAAACGCTTCGCCGAGCCCGTCCGTTACATCCCACATACCCAGCTCCCGCATACCCGGTGTGTCGATGATCATAACCCCGCTATCGAGCATAATAAGCTGCCTGTGCGTTGTCGTGTGCCGGCCCCTCCCGTCGTCTTCGCGTATTTCCCTTGTCGCCATCAGCGCCTGCCCGGCAAGGGCGTTGACGAGGGTAGACTTGCCGACGCCGGAAGAACCGAGAAACACGATGGTCTTGCCGGGCTTCAGGTAATCGCCCAAAGCATTAAGCCCGCTGCCGGTCAGCGCGCTGACCGCGCATACCATTACCCCTGTGCATGTTTTTTGAAGGGCCTTAACCTGATTTGAATAGTCTTCAATCAGATCGGCCTTTGTTAACACGACGACGGGAACTGCGCCGCTCTGCCACGAAAGGGTTAAATACCGCTCGATTCGCTTTACGTTAAAATCCTGATTAAGGGACGCCAAAATGAAAACATAATCGAAATTCGCGGCGACAGCCTGACTGTAGTGTCCGCTGGAGGACGGGTCGAGCCGCAAAAACAGGGATTTGCGCGGCAGCGTTTTGACAATCTGGCTGTCTGAACCGGCGATATACCGGATCAGCACAAAATCGCCTGTTGTCGGAAACGGCTCTGAACCCTGCGTCTCTTTGCTCAGCGTCTTTATGCCCTGCGGCATAAAGACGTTTGGATAATAGACTCCTGATTTGAGCTTCCCGAAAACCTGCCCGAACCTGCAAATCATTTCATATCTTTCCTTATATACCGCCGTAACTCTGGCGGGCAAATAATCGCCGCTTTCGTCAAGCGCCGAGGGGATATAACCGTACTTTTGTAAGTCTGCCATGAATAACCTCCGTCAGATGCGTATTGTTTTCTTTGTATATGCCATACAGCCGATTTATCTTTTTCATATAATCCTCCATTCTGCCGCGAAGCGGCAGCACAAATAGTCAGGAAAAATCGATTTTCTGAAAACGGGCGCAAAAGAGCCGCAAGCAGCCTCTCAAGCTTCTTGCGGCTTTTGTTTTGCGCGTTGGGGAAACATGGCCCTCTTCGCTGATATCAAAACAAAAAAGGACATACCTGTCGGCATGTCTGAATGGCAATCACGAAAGGTTACTTAAGCGGCGCGGCATTCCGCCTCCCCTTAATAATAAGTGGCGGTGATGCTTTGCCCGATATTCGATTTCAGCGAAAAACCACCGACTCCAAATTCAACATATTCACATATCTCCTTTCGGTATAGCGCTATCAGGAAGCTGTTTCCGGATTGCGGTCAGTATACCACGAGATAGCGGCATTTTCAATAGAAAAGTGTAAAGAGCGCGGCAATAATCTAATAAATACCCTGATACTTGCAAACAATAACTCATGCCCGCCGGCAAAACCCGAATCTGCCGGATTCCGCGCTATATTTTATCCGTTAATTTGTTTTACAGGAGGTACCACAATGAGAAAATGGTTCAAACCCGCGCTTTTGCTTTTGCTCGTACCGATAATGGCCGCAGCCTTTACTTTTCCCGCTTTTGCGTCGGCAAATTACGGAGCCGGGACCGTAAGGGGTGACCAGACATATTCGCTTGAACAGATGCTGACCATTGCCATGCAGGACGAGTATCTGGCCGGCGCGCGATATAAAGCAGTCATCTCCAAATTCGGAAGGCAGCGCCCCTTTATCAATATTGAAGCCTCGGAGCGCACGCATGCGATGGCGCTCAAGTCTCTTTTTCGGAAACACGATATTCCGGTTCCGGAAAACGCGGCTGCCCAATATGTTACCGTGCCCGGCACGCTGGTTGAGGCCATAAAAGACGCCATCAATTCCGAAAGGCTGACCGTTCATATGTATGATATCTTTCTCAGCCACAATTTGCCCAATGACGTCAAGCTGACCTTTACGTTTGTCAGAAACGCCGCGGAAAACCATGTCGAGGCCTTTGAACGGGTAATCGCCAGAACGGAAAGCGTAACCCGGCGCTAAAGCGTAATGTAATCAAAGCCGCAATTTGCTTCATAGAAACAACCATTCTGCCGCAAAGCGGCAGCACAAATAGTCAGAAAGAAATCGATTTGGCCGCCGTCATATTTGGCGGCCAAATCGATTTCTTCTGTGCGTGAAAAATTTTTCACGCTAACAACCTGCGGCTTTTTTGGGCGTCGGCGCTAAAGCTCGGCTCCACTCGGATAAAACGGGCATTTTTCAATGCGCGCTATGCGCGCATTTTGTACATTTCCCGCGTTGCGGACAATGCACATCTTGTTTTGGGAAAACTGGCGGCATATATACCGCTCCCCGCTGTCTTCAAACGGCACGCCGAAATGCTCTGCGGCGGTTTTCACCGCCAGCGCCGAATCCCTTTTGCAGCATCTCGGGCCGCCGTACTTTCCGATTTCCAGCAATGCAAACGCCGTCATACGCATAGCCTCTCCCCTGTCCGCTCCGGAATACGGTGTCACGCCGTGTAAAACGCTGTAGGCTATACCGACGCCGATTCCGGCGCCGCAGGCGCCGTGGCTTCCGCACATGCCGCCTTTTACTTCGCGTCCGCGCAAAACGGCTTTTTGGATCATCGTCCTGTCTTCGCTCCCCGTGGCGTTGATATAGGCCGTTACCAGCACCGCGGGAACAATGGCATGGTACTCAGGGCCGTGCATATTAAGACCCTTCAGGTCGAAAATTTCCAGCAGCAGCGCAATAGGGTCTTTAAGCGGGCTTTTCATGCAAAGCTCAGTCACCGCATCTAAAATATCCCCTTTATGACATACATCGCATACATAATGACCCTTTAAGCAAAAAACATCCGTCAATTCTTCTTTACCGCAGTATGCGCATTTCACATTTGTGCGCGCGTTTTTCATATAGACCAGCTTTTTCCCGCAAATCATACAACCCGCCCGCTTTACGCTCGCCGTCTTCTTTTGTCCGCCGTTATCCAATATACAAACCCTCCAAGAAAAGTATCCTTTGCTGCTTTGTTTTTACTCGCCTTTCCCGTTCCAACAGTAGGTGCAGATATTTTCGCTGCCTATCCCGATGGCATCAACCATATCGCCGACATTCTGGTACTTCAGCGTCGTGAGATTGAGCTTTTTGCGGATACAGTCTACCATGCAGTGGTATTTGTCCGTTTCGGGATCAATGTACGGTTCGATATTGTCGGATTCCCTTCCCTCGACCTCGGTTATCGCCCGGCGCGCGGCCAAGTCCATAACAGACCGGGAAGCGGAAAAGTTTAAAAACTTGCAGTTAAAAATAATCGGCGGACAGGCAGGCCGGAGATGAATCTCCTTGACATTGGCCTTATAAAGCAGCTCAGTCGTCTCTTTCATCTGTGTCCCGCGCACCACCGAATCGTCGCACAGCAAAAGGCGCTTGCCGGAAACCAGCTCGGGAATGGGCATCAGCTTCATCCTGGCGATGAGGTTTCTGATTTTCTGCTCTTGCGGTATAAAACTCCTTGACCAGGTCGGCGTGTATTTTATAAAGGGGCGCGCATAGGGTATCTTCGATTCGTTGGAGTAGCCTATGGCATGGCCGGTGCCCGAATCGGGTACGCCCGCCACGATATCCGCTTTAATATCGTCTTTTCCGGCCATGGCCGCGCCGTTCCGGTAGCGCATCAGCTCCACGCTCATGCCCTCGTAGGTTGAGGACGGATATCCGTAGTACACCCAAAGGAATGCGCAGATCCTCTTTTTATTGCCCGGCGGTGCGATTTTCTGCATGCCGTCCGGCGTTAACAGCACGATTTCGCCCGGACCCAGCTCATAATGAAAGGTATACCCGAGGTTTGCAAACGTGCAGGATTCGGAGGCGGCGCAGAAGGTCCCCTTCTTCTTTCCGATCACAAGCGGCGTCCGGCCCAGCTTGTCTCTGGCGGCATAAATCCCCTGCGGCGTTAAAATCAGCAGAGAACAGGAGCCCTGAATCAATTCCTGCGCCTTCAAGATGCCGTTTTTAAAGGACTCTTCGTTATCAACAATCACGGCCACAAGCTCGGTCATGCTGATTGTGCCTTTGTTTGATTCCATAAAATGCACATTCGGGAGAGAGAGCGCCTTTTCAATCAGTTCATCTTTGTTTCCGATTTTTCCGACCGTACTGATGGCATACATGCCGAGATGGGACCTGACCAGAAGAGGCTGCGGATCGGTGTCACTGATGCAGCCTATGCCCATATTGCCCTTGAGCGAAAAAAGCTCCGATTCGAATTTCGCCCTGAACTGTACGTTTTCTATGTTGTGTATGGCCCTGTTGAAGCTGCTCCCGTCCCAGATGGCCATTCCGCCCCGCCTGGTACCCAGATGCGAATGGTAATCCGCCCCGAAATACACATCCATTACGCAGTCTTCCTTTGAAACAACGCCGAACATTCCGCCCATAACAGCCATACTCCTTCACTGTTTATGCCGAGCCGCAAAATCTTTGCCGAATATTATTCATCATAACATCATACAGCCGTCAAATCCAGATATTTATCAATAATGCTTTACAAAACGGCAAACGTTGGGCTAAAATGTCATAGATGTATAAAGGGTTTATCCAAGACGAAATCCAGCGACTTCACTTCGCTTATGTGCCGCCATACCTGACGGCGGCCATTTGCTCCTCAGCGCGAAACAAGCTTCGCACAATTGACTTTTCCTGACTATTTGCGCTGCCGCTTCGCGGCAGAATGGAGATTAATATGCCGAAAAGAACAGATATCGAAAAGGTTTTGATCATAGGCTCCGGGCCAATCATCATCGGCCAGGCCTGTGAGTTTGACTATTCCGGAACTCAGGCCTGCAAGGCGCTCAGGCGGCTTGGATATACCATTGTTCTGGTCAACTCCAATCCTGCAACCATTATGACCGATCCCGACATCGCGGATATTACCTATATTGAGCCGCTGAACGCAAAGAGCCTTACCGCCATCATCGCAAAGGAGAGGCCCGACGCGGTGCTGCCCAATCTGGGCGGTCAGATGGCATTGAATCTCTGCCTGGAGTTGGGCAAGGCGGGCGTTTTTGACCGGTACGGCGTTCAGATCATCGGTGTTGCGCTCGATGCCATAGAACGCGGCGAGGACCGTATCGCGTTTAAGGATACGATGCAAAGGCTTAAAATAGACATGCCGAAGAGCAGCGCCGCCTACAGCGTAGAGGAGGCCGAACGGATTGCCTCAGAGCTGGGTTATCCGGTTGTTATCCGGCCGGCGTACACAATGGGCGGAACCGGCGGCGGGCTGGTCAATACTTTAGAGGAGCTCAGGACCGTTTCGGCCCGCGGCATCGCAGCCAGCATGGTCGGGCAGATTTTAGTCGAGGAATCCGTACTCGGCTGGGAAGAGCTTGAGCTGGAAGTGGTAAGGGACAGCAAAAACCATAAGATTACGGTCTGTTTTATTGAAAATATCGACGCCGCAGGTATTCATACAGGTGACTCCTTCTGTTCCGCGCCGATGCTGACCATAAGTCCCGAAATCCAGCGGAAAATGCAAAAGCACGCTTATGATGTGGTTGAGGCCATCGGCGTAATCGGCGGAACAAATGTTCAGTTCGCGCATGATCCGAAAACGGGACGCATTGTGATCATCGAAATCAATCCCCGCACCTCCCGCTCTTCGGCTCTGGCGTCCAAAGCAACGGGCTTTCCGATTGCTTATATCTCCGCGCTGCTGGCCGCCGGGCTGACGCTCGATGAGATTCCTTACTGGCGGGACGGGACGCTTGAAAAATATACGCCTGCGGGCGATTATGTGGTCGTGAAATTTGCGCGCTGGGCGTTTGAAAAGTTCCCGGACGCCGTCGACAGGCTCGGTACGCAGATGCGTGCCGTCGGCGAGGTGATGAGCATCGGCAAGACCTACAAGGAGGCGCTGCAAAAGGCGATACGTTCTCTCGAAATCGGGCGCTTCGGATTGGGCTTTGCCAAAGATTTCAACGAAAAAACACTCGACGAACTGATGGCGATGCTCAGTGAGCCGACAAGCGAAAGACAGTTTATTTTATATGAAGCGCTGCGCAAGGGCGCCTCCATTGACGCCTTGTACAAGCTGACTCACATTAAGCCATATTTTCTCACCCAGATGACAGAGCTTGTCACGTTGGAAGAGGAATTGTTGAAATACCGCGGCGGGACCGTACCCGACGATTTGCTCATTAAAGCAAAAAAGGACGGCTTTTCAGACCGTTATCTGGCAGGGCTTTTAGATATCAGCGAGCCTGAGCTTCGGAAAATGCGCAAAGGGCTCGGACTTATTAAGGGTTTTGAAGCGGTGCCGGTCAGCGGCGTTGAAAACGCTTCCTACTTTTTTTCCACCTATAATGCGCCCGACAAAACGGCGGTCAGCGACCGGGAGAAGGTCATGATCCTCGGCGGCGGACCGAACCGCATCGGGCAGGGCATCGAATTTGACTACTGCTGCGTGCATGCCGCCTTTGCGCTTCGCAGCCTCGGCTATGAATCCGTCATCATAAACTGCAACCCCGAAACGGTCTCCACGGATTATGATACATCCGACAAGCTTTATTTTGAGCCGCTTACCGTTGAGGAAGTCCTTTGCATATACGAAAAAGAAAAGCCGCTGGGCGTTATCGTCGCCTTCGGCGGCCAGACGCCGCTGAACATAGCATCAGAGTTGGAAGCGGCCGGCGTCAGGATCCTCGGCACCGCGCAAAAGACCATTGATCTGGCGGAGGACCGCGATTTATTTCGCAGCATCATGGATAAGCTGGGCATCCCGATGCCGGAATCCGGCATGGCCGTAACCGCCGAGGAGGCTGTCGAAATCGCCTCGCGGATCGGCTACCCGCTGATGGTCCGTCCCTCCTATGTGCTCGGCGGGCGGGGTATGGAGGTCGTGCACGACGAGAAGATGCTCAGGCATTATATGAAAGCCGCAGTTGATGTAACGCCGGAGCGTCCGATTCTGGTGGACCGCTTTTTAAAAAACGCCGTGGAAGCGGAAGCCGACGCGATTGCGAACGGCTCAGACGCTTTTGTGCCGACGGTCATGGAGCATATCGAATACGCCGGGGTGCATTCCGGCGACTCCGCCTGCGTCATTCCGCCGGCCAGCATAAAGGAAAAGCATATCCGCACCATTGAGCGGTACACCGCGAAAATTGCCGGAGAGATGCATGTTGTCGGTCTGATGAACATGCAGTACGCCATTGAAGACGACAAGGTTTATGTTCTGGAAGCCAATCCCAGAGCGTCCCGGACGGTTCCGCTTGTTTCAAAGGTCTGCAATATCCGCATGGCCGCCATCGCGACTCAGATCATCATGGCGGACTTTACGGGCAAACCATTTGACATGAGCGGGTTTACCCGCAAAAAGCTGCCGCATTTCGGCGTAAAGGAAGCTGTTTTGCCCTTTAATATGTTCCCGGAAGTCGATCCCGTTCTGGGCCCCGAAATGCGGTCCACCGGAGAGGTGCTCGGCATGGCGGATTCCTTTGAGCTGGCGTATTTCAAGGCGGAGGAGGCGACCTCGGTTCCGCTTCCGGTCTCGGGCACGGTTCTCATCTCCGTCAGCGACAAGGATAAGGCGCAGGCGCTGGCGGCGGCTTATGTTTTCCGGCAAATCGGTTTTCGCATTTTTGCGACAAAAGGCACCTGCACATTTTTCCGGGAAAACGGCATTTTATGTGACGAAATAAAAAAGCTGCACGAGGGGCATCCCAATATTGTTGACAGCATCACGAGCAGCGAAATCAACCTGATCATCAACACGCCGCGCTCCAAAATCAGCGAGTTTGACGATTCGTATATCCGCAAAATCGCAATCAAAAACAAGGTGCCCTATATCACAACGACGACTGCCGCCCTCGCCAGCGCAAAGGGAATCAATGCGTATATCGAAAACGGCTATTCGGAATCGGCGCTAAAGTCCCTGCAGGAGTACCATGCGCAAATCCTTTGACGGTACAAGGTAACAGGCTTTTTATCATGCATACATTCTATATAATTAACGGAAAATAGAATAAAACGGTTAAATGCTCCGCAGATCTCTGCATGCAGATCTGCGGAGTATTTTGTCTAAATTTTTCGATTTTTGGTTGACAAGTCCGGATTTCAATCTATATGATAAAGAAACGAAAATAGAAAGAAATGAAACACAATCAGACAAAGACAATAAGGAGGGTAAAATGGGAAAAAAGATACTGAGCCTGGTTTTGGTCCTGTGCATGGCGGCTTTTTTGCTGCCCGCCACGGCGAGGGCTAAAGAGATCGACCTGTCGGTCGGAAACACGGAGGTTTCCTCGGGCAACGCGGCAGGCCCCATATACTGGAAGGCGGCGGACGGCGGCGAAGACGAGGTCGATTATGAACCGACAGGCGATACGGAGGATTGGCTGTTTTCTGTTTCCTATGATGCGGAAATCGGCTATACGCTTACGCTCAACAATGTACATATTTTAAGCAGCATTTCAGACTGCGGGATACGATGTGATGATAATCTGACCATTGTTTTGCCGCCCGGCACCGTCAACTCAATCGGCGGGGCAGAACGTGGAATCGAAACGATAGGCAACTTAACCATTACCGGAAGCGGAGCTTTGGAGATTATTGTCGAATCTGACTTTGACGACAGTGCCGGTATCCGAGCATCAGGAGACATCACTGTTTCAGATACCGCCTTAAGCATAATCCAAGAGGGTAGTTACGGCGTTGGTGTATCTGCCGGAGAGAACATCATTATCCAAGCCGCCGATGTATTTATCATAGACTGGGGCAGCTACGGCGATTGCGGACTGTTCAGCGATACCGGCAGCATTGACATCTGCGGGAATTCATATGTTGACATCTGTTCACAAGACTACGCAATCTCAGCCAGTCAATCCATCGTTATGAAGGGTGACTTGACGGGCAACCCGATCGTTAACATAAACGATCCCGCAAGTATTGAAGCGATTACGCCGGAAATTCAAGGTGACTTTCAGCCTTCCCGGAGTATGATGTCCGATTCTATCGAAATTTCAAATAGCACGCTCAATGCCTTCGGCGGCATCAGAAGCAGAGGTTCAGCACCTGAGAGCGTTTTGGCGATAAGCGGAGTGGATACGCTGGTGAATATCACCTCAGATGATTCCTATTGCATGGCATCAGAAAATGATGTCTTCATCGAGGACGCAACAGTCAACGTAACCTTAACCGACGCGTACGGCAACGCTGTTAGGGCTATAGGCGATATCATAATCACCGGAAACGCCGTCGTAAACATTGTTGACTGGAGCACTACCGATGGGAAAAAATGCGGCCTTCACAGCGAAGAGGACGTAAACATCGGCGGAAATGCCTATGTGGATATCTGCTCGCAGAATATCGGTATTTTTGCCGCGGGCTCTTTCTATTTCGGATACGACCGTGATATGTCCGGCGGCGGGTACACTGCACAAGGCAGCCCTATACTGAGGATCAATCAAGAAGACAGCATTGCGGCGGCGGCAAAGGCCGGTACACCGTTTGAACCGGGGACCTTTGGGATTCTAGCCAATGAAAGCGAAAACCCGGACGGCAAGGCGGCTTCATATACGCCTACGCTGCCGGCAAAAACGCGGCGGGGATAGCCACCGGCGGCAGCTTTAACATGTCCGGCGGCTTTGTCATGTGTGCAGGCGCTGCGGAAACGGATGAAAACATTTCAACGGCAGTGTACTTTCTCGGCGACTTTACGCTTCCTGACGCGTACGCATACAAAAGCAACACGGAAGCGGTACAGCCGGAGGGCGGCTTCATCTATCAGGATTATGTCTATGACATAAACGATAGATTTCTAAATATCGCATCGATTTACGCGCTCACCAAAACGGATGTGGAGAACGGCGATTATACCATGATGATTGACGGCAGCGACGCCGAATTTGCGGCGGTGGGCGATACCGTTGTGCTCGAAGCGGTGCCGGAGAGCGGCTTCACCCTTTCAGGCTTTACCGTATATAAGACCGGCGACAGGGAAACCGTATTCCCGGTGTCGAACGCAAGCTTCATCATGCCGGTCTGTGATGTCACCGTGGAGGCGGTTTTCGGGTATAATTCCCCGCCGGTACCGGTTAATACCATCACCGTGACGCAGACGAGTGCAGGCCTGTTTGAAAACAGCCCCAACCCGATCATTGCGCGCGCCAACATGAACGGCGCATTTACAAGCTCCGTCGAAGTCAAGATCACCGATGCTGCGCAGGGTTCACAAAGCTTCGGCTTCGGCATAGGCCATCAGGTTTTCCCCTTAGATATTTCGCTTTATATCAAAGGCACCGATACCAAAACAAAGCCCGAGCCGGGTTATGCCGTAACCATCTATCTGCCGGTACCGCCGGAGCTTTTAGACCGGAAGGAATCGCTGTTTGTGGTACATCAGCCGGAGGGTGAAACGGCCACGGTACTTTTATCCCGCCTTGAACAAATAGACGGTGCCTGGTATCTGGTTTTTGAGGCCTCGGATTTCTCCCCGTTTGCTCTGGTCGTCAAAACGACACAGGAATATGACGAGGCAGAGGGGCTTCCCTATTGGCTCGATGACAATGGCAATAAAATGTTCATCGGCTTCTCAGGCGGCAGGAAATACCTCTCGCCCGACAGTGTTTTAGTTTTGTTTGCGCAAAATCCCAAGCGCTTTAGCGATTGTGCAGGCCATTGGGCGAAGACCGATATTGATTTTATAGCGGAGCGCGATATTTTCATCGGTACCGCCGCCGAGACGTTTTCACCCGATATGCGCATGACGCGCGCTATGTTTGTTACCGCAATCGGGCGGCTGTATGAACGCAGCTTCGGCTTGATTGAAGACTCCGGCGCGCAGCTGTTTTCAGACTGCGACACCGGCGCGGAATATGGCCGTTATGTAAACTGGGCCGCAGAAAACGGCATCACGGAGGGTTATGGCAACGGTCTGTTCAAGCCGGAGCAGATTATAACGCGTGAGCAGCTCGCCGTTTTCCTTTATCGTTTTGCGGGTTTCCTCGGTATATTATCGGAGGACACGGCTTTTAGCCCTGACTTTCCGGATTCGGACAGTATTTCAGCCTGGGCGATAAGCGCCGCGGGGCACTGTCAGGCTTCCGGTATGATTTCCGGCCGGGACAACGGTTTCTTTAATCCGCAAAGTCCCGCCTCGCGCGCCGAGGCCGCGGCTGTTTTGCACAGATTGATTAATGCTGTTCTCCAATAAAAATATTTATTCGTTTTTATACTGTTTCGCAATTTAATTGAAGAACAGTATTATTGTTGGTTTTTCAGCCACTGCGCACCGTAGCGGTTGCACTCGTCAATAACGATGGGGTCAACAAAGGTGTTGATGCACCCGAGGCTGGGGACGCATGGGAGAAAAGCTCCGCCGGGTGCGTAGGTATCGATCGTCCGGCGTACCTCGGCGCGGATTTCCTCTTCCGTTGCGTCCGGGCGGTCGATGACGGCCTGTTCTAAACCGCCCATCAAAAGCATCTTGCCGCCGGTTGATTTCTTTATCGCAAGGATATCATTCGTGGGCAAAATGCCCTGCCACATCTCAATGCCGAGCTCGACCATATCCGTTTCAATACCCTGCAGGTAGCTGTCCGCGTGATGCTGCACCATAACGCCGCGCTTTTTGACATAGCCGTAAAGGCGGGCATAATGCGGCTTTAGCAGCTCGCGGAATTTCTTCGGGGAGAAGAACATGCTCGTCTTCGCGCCCCAGTCGTCATGTGAGTGCAGGATATCGGGCTGCAGATTGTCGATGATCATTTCGATGGCCTTCAGCTTCCAGTCCGTATAGGCGCCGAAAAATTCGTATACCGCTTCTGGCTCCTCGTACATGGCGATTAAAAGGTCTTCAAAGGACATCAGGCAGTGCGCGCGTTCAAACAGTCCGCGGAAGGTCGGCACCATGACCATTGTCGTTTCCCGGTCAATGCCTTCAATTGTTTTTTTCGCGTCGCTCCAGTCAAGCGCCGGAATCTCCGGAAAATGCACATAATCGCGCCATTTCGTGACGTCCTTAATCACCTTGTTTTGATCGTTGACTATCGGCATAATGCCGGGGTCTCCGGGCAGATTGCGGTGCGTAACGCCCCAGTGGTCCACAACGGCCTCGCCGGACAAATACAAAATGTCCCAGACGGAAATCGGATCGAGCACGACATGGAATGGGCTTTTCGGGAAGGCCTCAAACCCGTACCCCATCCATTTCATCGGCTGGTCGTTGCGAAGCGCGGAGTAAAACATTTCTTTCATATTCATGTTCAAATTCCTCCTGTTCAGTTAATCCGCAATTTGCGGTTTGTTTATGTTCCTTTGGCGGTGTACGATTCCAATACTTTCCTGAGCGCAAGGATTTCCCGTTCAAGCGAAGGGTATGCGGTCCCGATTTTTTCATTTTCTTCCAGTGCTTTCTTAATCGGAACAATAACGGGCATGAGCCGGAGCTCCTGTTCATGGGCAGAAAGGCGCTGATCAAAGGACAAGGATACGTCGACTTCACATTCCATAAAGATTGATTCCATGACGAAGAAGCCTGACTTGTCCTTGTAGTCCGTATTTCGCTGCACCGTCTTAAACAAAACCCTTTTGACCTGTATGACAAGGTAGCCTGTCTCCTCAAGGACTTCGCGGCGAAGCGCCGTTTCATCATCTTCGCCTTCCTCCACGCCTCCGCCGGGAAATTTGTAGTTTCCGGCGTTTGTCCGCACCATCAATATTCCGCCTGGGTTTTTTGACACGCACCGGACGGCTCTTCGGTAAACGATATCCGCTCCCTTAGGCACTTCCCCGCCGATTGTAATCGTATGGTTGTCCACTGCGCTATCTTCCGATGTTTCTCGCGGCGGTCGCCGCCGCGGCGTTGGCCTCGCTGATTGTCTTTGGCGCAAGACAGTCCCCGATCTGGTAAAACTGCTTTGCGCAGCCGTGGAGTTCGGCGGCCCTGTTCATCAGCGGCTTTTGCCCGATGGCGTATATAACGGTTTCCGCGTCAAAATGTCTGTCGCCGTCCTTTGTTTCACACCATATGCCGGTTTCGTCTATTATAACGGCTCTGCTGTTATAAAATACATCGATACCTTTTTCAAAGAGCTGTTCCTCCACCGCCTTTCCGTGCAAAATGTTTTCGCCGTAATTGGCAGCGCCGCTCATTTCCGTCACGCAGACCTTCTTCCCGAGCATAGTCAGGTAAATGGCAAGCTCGAGGCCCACAAGGCCCGCGCCGATGATAACAGCGCTCTCCCCTACCCTATTAGGCGCCCTGTACGCTTCCTCCGCGCTCACAACGTTTTTCCCGTCCGCGCCTGGGATATCCGGCACTACGGGCTCGGCGCCCAGCGCCGCGATGAGCACATCGGCCCCCACGCTGTCACAATATTCCGGCGTAACCTCGGTGTTCAGCCTTACCGCAACGGAGGATTCAGCCAGCCTTTTTTCCTGAAGCGCTATGTATTCCTTCAAATGCGATTTAAACGGCACATTCTCCTCGCACCGTATATTCCCGCCGAGCCTATCGCCTTTTTCGCATAAAATGACCTCATGCCCGTACTTTTCCGCCGTTAAAGCGGCCTGCATACCGGCGATTCCGCCGCCGGCGATCAGAACCTTCCGCTTATTCGGTGCGGGCGGCAGATAGGAAAAATAGCGCTCGCGGTTGGTTTCGGGATTGAGCGCACAGAAGAAATGCCCCTGGGAAACCCCGTGTGAAAAGCAGCTCAGGCAGCGCATACAATGAATGATATCGCACTCGCGCCCCTCGCGGGCCTTGTTCGGCAGATCCGGGTCGCAGATCAGCCCACGGGCTATCTCGACGATGTCCGCTTTTCCGGAGGCGATGATATCCTCCATCATGGCGGGATCGCTGAGCGCGCCGACTGTGGCAACCTTGGATATTTTCACATGCTTTTTAACCTCGGCGGCGTATTTGACATTTACCCCGTCCTCTCTGAACATACTCGGGTGCGTTGTGCCAAACACGCTGTTTTGTTCTTTAAGCCCGGTTGAGCAGCCCGCGGACACATGAATGATGTCGGCATGCCCGTCGAGCTGTTTTGCCAGCTCTACGCCCTCTTCAATACCATAGCCCTTATCATGACACTCCGAACCGCTGATGCGGACCTCCACCGGGAAGCCTTTTCCGCAGAGCCTGTGGATCGCGTCGGCAACCTCAACGGTTATTCGGGCGCGGTTTTCCGCGCTGCCGCCCCATTTATCGGTGCGGGTGTTCAGTCTCGGCGCAAAAAACTGGTTTAACAGCCAGCCGTGGCCCGCGTGGACCGTTACCATGCCGAAACCGCAGCTCTTCACGAACAGCGCCGCTTTGGCGAATTTATCAATGACCTCCAGGATCATTTCCTCCGGCATCTCGCGGACATGCACGCCGTCCATCATCATATCGGACGGCCCGTAAACCGAAGGCTCCCCGGACTCGGATGATTTTGCCGCGTTGACGCCCGAATGCTGAAGCTCAATGGACACGACGGCGCCGTGCCGGCTGACGCTGTCCGCCAGCCGCGAAAAGCTGTGCTTGATGTTCGGATCGTCCAGACTGATCTGGAACGGATGGCGCTTGCCGTATCTCGAATCGACGATCTCTTCGCCCAGCGTTACGGCCGCGGCGCCCCCCTTTGCCTTTCGCTCAAAATACGCAATGACATCCTCCGTAAAGGTTCCGTCCAGCGTCACGTCCGGATGCCCGGTCGGAGCGGAGAATATCCTGTTGCGGAACAAAGTGTCCCCGATTTGAATCGGCGAAAACAGGTTTGGAAATTTCAGCTTGCTCATAACAGTCCAACGCACGCGATAACGTTTTACCCGTGCTTCCCTTTCCGAATTAATACGCTTGAAAAGCTTATCCTTTCATGTGCTAAACATACCATGTTATGGATTGTTTTTCAACAGCGTAAAAGGACAAACGCTAAATTATTCCTTTTATATATAGTAGAAGCATAAAAAAACCATGCATTTTTCCCGCTCCGTTGACAGGGATTTTAAATAATGATATTCTCTAAAAGGTTGCATCCGCCACCATTTGCCCTTACAAATGATTCAGGAGGACAACGTGTATGTCCGATTCTATCCGGCACGAAGATAAGATGGGAAGCATGCCTATCGGCAGGCTCCTTGTTTCGATGTCGCTTCCGATGATGATTTCCATGTTCATACAAGCCCTGTATAACGTTGTCGATTCGATGTTTGTGGCGATGATCAGCGAAAACGCTTTGACGGCCGTTTCGCTGGCTTTTCCGCTGTTCAATGTGATCATTGCGATCGCGGTCGGGACCGGTGTCGGCATGAATGCGCTGATTCCGCGATGTCTGGGCGCGGGCGACCGGGACAGGGCGGAAAGGGCCGCGAACACCGGCATCTTTCTCAATGCCTGCTATTATGTCCTCTTTGTTATTTTCGGATTTACTATGGTGCGCCCGTTTTTCCTGATGCAGACGGACATGACGGAAATTGTCGATCTGGGTACGGAATATTTTACGATCATCTGCATGGCTTCTGCCGGTGCTTTCTTCGGACAGTATTTTGAAAAGCTTCTGGTATCTACCGGGCACTCCACCCTTTCCATGATCTCACAGGCAACGGGCGCCGTAATCAACATCATTTTTGACCCGCTGCTGATCTTCGGGATCGGCCCGTTTCCGGAAATGGGCGTAACCGGCGCGGCTATCGCAACGGTGTTCGGGCAGTGCGTCGCGGCAGGCGTCGCGTTCTGGTTTAACTGCACAAAAAATAAATCCTTCCGGTTTCGTTTACGCTTGATACGTCCCGAATGGAAGGTGATAAAGGATATTTATGCCGTAGGCATACCGTCGATGATAACGGTCGGGCTCAGCTCCATCATGGGCTTTTTGATCAATCAAATTCTGCTCACGTACAGCACAACCGCAACGGCCGTGTTCGGCGTCTGGCAGAGAGTCCAGAGCTTCGGCTATATGGCCCTTTACGGCATGAACAACGGCACCATACCGATCTTGTCTTATAACCTCAGCGCGGGAAATCCGAACCGCGTGAAAAAGACCATCAAGCTTGCCTTTATGGTCGCGCTCATCATTTCGCTTTTTATACTCGCCGTTGTCTTTCTGATCCCCTCTCAGCTCTTGTCTCTGTTCAGCGCGTCGGAAAATATGCTCGATATCGGCAGAAAGGCGCTCAGAATCTGCTGCCTGTCGTTCCCGTTCGGCGGCTGTAGTATAATTTTATCTTCCAGCTTTCAGTCCCTCCGGCACTCAAGGTATACGCTGCTCATAAACTTCAGCCGCCAGCTGTTTTTTATGGTGCCGATTGCATGGCTTCTTTCCACACTGACGAAAAACCTCAGCGCAGTCTGGTTCGCCGTTCCCATAGCCGAATGCCTGAGCCTCACCCTTGCCGCCGTGCTGTTTAAAAGGATGGCAGGTACGCTGTCCGAACCGGAAAAGCGGCTTAAGCCGGAAAGCGTCTGACAGGCGGCAGCAAGACAAATGCTCCTTTTGGAGGGAGTTGTCAGCGAACTAACTGAGGATTATCCATTATACAACTTATCAAAGCAATTCCCAAAAGAAGAAAAACTGCCGCTGCCGTCAGGTCGCGGCAGCCGTCTTTTCATCAAGGCTTAAAGGCACAGGCTCGCCGCCGGAATAGGGATAATAATAGTACAGGTTTAAGGTTTCCCAGCCGCCCTCACGGCCTAAATATTCGTTTGGCTTAGTAATGACAAAGCCGTTTTTTCCGAAGGTAATATGTTCTTCGAGGTAATTATAAAAACCATGGATGAATATTGGGCCATAATCCTTTGTTTTACCGGTTTTGAAGTTTCTGGCATAGAGCCTGCTGTTTGGAATCCCGTATCGGCCTCTTTCACCTGAACTAAAGCGTTTGGTGTAGTACAGCCAACCGTCGCGGACGGTGATGCCGGTGATATCTTCCTCTTCAAGGCGCTTCTCGCCGCTGTGTATGGAAATGCTGTAGCAATCATGGACAGGTTTTAAATATTCAACATAATGGCCGTATAAACGGCCGTCTGAATATTCAAAATTAGTTGGCTCTATTCCGGGCTCCTTTGAAATAAAACTGATCTCAAGGGTTTCAAGGTCAACTTTCATTAGTGAATGCGAGTCGGCGCTGTCGTCATCACTGATATAAAACAGGCATCTGTCTCCGAACGTGAATGACATTGGCATCTTTAATGCCGTATCTGAGCAGCGCGCCGTATTCTGCTGCGTGATTTGATATATGTACGCATCCATCGAACCCAGGCTTTTGCAGAGCAAATAAAGCTCTCCTTCGTAAGCCTCAAGCCATATTGCACTATGGTATTCCATCTCATTATAAACGATATCCTCGCCTGTTATCAGGTCCACCCGATGCAAGGCCGTCGGCTGCCCTTCTTTGCCTTTGTAAGGGGTGTAATAGAGATAGTGATCCTCGATAGCGGTCAGGGGTTCGGTATCCCCAAACGTATAGACCACCGAATATCCGCTTTTGCCGTCGTAATGGAATATGCGATGCCTTTCTTGCATGTCTCGGGGTTTATCCCCGTGAGCGAGCATATCAAAATATACGGACTCGTCTCCATTAGAGCAGGAAGAGAGGAGTAGGAATAGTATCAGTGCGGTAATCANNGGGAACAAAACCTGTGGAGTCATAACAAGCCTCCCTGATCATTTCCCAAATAGTTACTTCTCCATCTTGCGTACTTACAATACCTGTAAGCCTGTTGTTCTGCGTACCGGTCATATAAACCGGACCACCGCTGTCACCCGCTTCCGGATGAGATTCATTTAACCATTTACCAAAATATCCTATTTCATTATAAATATAATCTGTCGATGTGTCAATAAAGCCGGAATAAAGACAGGGAGGCGGTTCATCTGTCCCCCTGTCTTTTACCCCTGTCTTTCACTTCGATGTTTCAGCAGGTTCCTCTCTTAAGCTTCCCTGAGATGCCGTTACCGTTTTCATAACCGTCCCCTTGTTTCGTTTCTTCATCATGATCATCCGAATCAAAGAGGCGGCAATGCCCAGAACGCACAGCATACCCGCCGCAAGATGTGCGTTTTTCATACTCAGAACGAAAGCTTCGTCCATCCCGCTGCCCGCAACATAATCCGTTACCGGATAACCGAGATATCTGCTCATGCCGCCATACATAGCGGCAGTGGTAAACGCAACGCCGGCGGAGCTGCCGGTGTTCCGGATCGCGGTGCTGGCAGAACCGCCGATTCCTAATTTTTCACGAGGCACATTGGACATGATCTGGGCGTTGTTTGGGGAAGAAAACAGCGCGGACCCGAAGCTGTTGATACATAAGAAGAAAACCAGCGTCCCTGTCTGCGAATACTGCGTCAGCGTCGCGGTCAGAAGCATACCGATACCGTAAATCACCTGGCCGACGATACTGAGCTTCTCGCCGCCGATCCGGTCACTGATATAGCCGCTGACCGGAGAGATCAGAAGTAAAACAGCCGGTGCAATCGACATATAAAATCCGGAAACACTTGCCGGCATATTCAAAACGCCCTGCAGATAAAAAGGGAAAATGATATTTCGAAATGAGTTTGTAAACGCTAAAATAAAAAGATTCAGCACGCCGACGGAATAGTAGGGGTTCTTAAACAAGCCGAAATCCAGAAGCGGCATGGTCTTTTTTCGCTGCAGAACGAAAAACGCAATAAAAGACACGATGGAGACAGCCAGCGCAATGTAAATGGGGGCTTTGTTGAAGCCGCCGGACGAACTGCGCTGCAGCGCGTACAAAAGGGGCCCAAGCGCGATAACGAATAAAAAGGAACCACAGTAATCCATCTTTTCTTTACGGAGCGGAGCGTCCTTCGGAAAAAACCGCAGGCCGAGAATCAAAGCGACAACGGCTAACGGAATCTTCAGCAAAAAGATATAGCGCCAGTTCAGATAGGTCACGATAATGCCGCCAAGGGTTGGCCCGGCCAGCGCGCCGATGGATAAAGCGCCGCCGTAAAGGCCGAGCGCTGTACCGCGCTGCTGTTTCGGGAAGACCATGGCAATGATACCCTGGCTGTTTGCCATGGTGCAGCCGGCGCCAATTGCCTGAATGACGCGGGAGGCGACCAGCATGGGAAAGGTTTGCGCGGTTCCGCTGAGAAAGGTTGAGACCATGTAAATGCAGATGCCCGCCAGATAAAATTTCGTCTTTCCGATAATATCGCCCAGCCTGCCGAAAAACAAAACCGTAACAGCCGTTGTAATGGCATAGACACTGACAATCCAAATGACACTGCCGGAGCTGACACTTAGGTCTTTCCCGATGGACGGAAGCGCTATATTCAGCATACTGCCATCCAGGCCGTCCATCAGAACCTTCAAAATAATAACGGCAAGAATCAGCCATTTATTTTTGTATTGTTCCGCGTGTTCTCTAATATCCATTCCGCTGAAGGATCCTTTCAAGCATAGATAAATTTGCTGTAGGCCCTCATTTTATGAATCCGGGATATCATGATCTAAGGCGGCTGACACCGAACAAACGTGTCAGCCGCCTTAGATATTGATAGCAGCTCCCTGTTTCTTTGTCCCGGAAAATAACGGCCCGCAGCGCCCGGATTCAGTTTTCCGGTTTGCCACCCTGCTCAGCCCGGTATGTATCCACGATATCATCGATCTTATCGACTATGTAGCGAACGCAGGCCGGGAAGCCTTCAAAATAACGGTGAAGCGCAACACATTTCACGCAGTTGCCGTGGTACCAGCAGTCGGTGTGCGAGCAGGTACAGGTGCGATTTTTCGGATTTTTGACGATTTTTGCCCATGCGTCCATCACGGCGACCATGTCCTGTCCAGCCGCCTCACGCGCTTTGATCAAGCGCTCTCTGGATCCATCGGGGTCATGGGGATCAATCAATCCGGTCGCATCGTTGCCGCCGCCGGACTGGATCTTATAATGCATATTGTAACGGCGATCTTGCGGAATACCCTCTTGCATCTTCTCGTCCAGAGGACGCAGACAGTCCGGGAACCCGTCAAAATAGCGGTGAAGCGCAACACACTGCATACAGTTGCGGTTGTTTCTGCAGCCGGTTCTCGGGCATGTGCAATAAAGCTCATTGGGGTCGCCGACGATGCGGTCCCATTCCTTGCGGAGCGCAAGCCGCTGCTCTTCGTTCATGTCTTCCCACGCTATACCGGTGGTATTCAGTTTTGCCAGATGCTCATCTATTGTCTTTCCCATAACGGTCACCTCTTTAAAATAATATTATCCCCGATTCAGTTTTCCGGTTTACCGCTTTGCTCTGCCCAGTAAGTATCCACGATATCGTCAATTTTATCGACTATGTAACGATCGCAGGCGGGGAAACCGTCAAAATGGCGGTGCAGCGCAATACATTTCACACAGTTGCCGTGATACCAGCAGTCGGTGTGCGAGCAGGTACAAGTGCGATTCTTCGGATTCTTGACGATTTTGTGCCACCTGTCGGCAGCTGCGACACCCTGATCTTTCACATTTGCTTCCTGCGCGTGCTTAAACAGACGCTCTCTGGAACCGTCGGGGTCATGAGGGTCAATAATGCCCTCAGGCGTTCCGTCAGATTGGATCTTAAGGTGCATATTGTAGCGGCGATTTTGCGGAATACCCTCCTGCATCTTCTCGTCCAGGGGACGCAGACAGTCCGGGAAACCGTCGTAGTAGCGATGCAGGGCAACACAAAAGACGCAATTGTGGTTGTTTCTGCAGCCGGTTCTGGGACAGGTACAATAAAGCTCATCGGGGTCGCTGACGATTTTGTCCCATTCCTTGCGCAGCGCAAGCCGCTGCTCTTCGTTCATGTCTTCCCACGCTATACCGGTGGTGTTCAGTTTTGCCAGATGCGCGTCATTTGTTTTTCCCATATCAGACACCTCATAAATTCATATTTTTTATATTCAGCACAAACACAACAGTCTCTATCAGCCGCAAGCAATGTGAATAGGCTGAAAACGCAGATAGCGTCATTGGAAAGGCCGGCTCGGTTACACCTGTATAATAACAGGCTAAACCGAGACCGGCCTAAAATCAATATGGTTTTTAGAATGAATGTTCAAGGATTGCGAACATTAACTGAAAATGATAAGACAGCCTCAAATCAAACGTTTGGGTTAATTGGGCGGCTCACATTCACTTGAGTTCAGCAAAATGTTTTTGAATGATTTTTTTCACTTTGCTTACAAGCGGACGTTCCGGAATTCCCTCCTTCAGCCAGTACAGGCGCAGACTTTCATCCACATCCGAGTCGATTATGTGAAGAAAGTGTGTGCCCTCAGTCCGATAGTTTTTGTACAACTCATAAACGATGGTTGCGGCGCATTTTCCATAGGATACGATCCGCAACAGTTCGTAGAAATTACCCGACTCAAATATCACAGTAGGGTGAAAGCCTTTTTTTTCGAACATTTCATTGAACAACATCCTTTGGGTGCTGTTTTGAGGGTATGCCGCAAATTGCATCTTCGCCAGTTCTGCGACTGTCACATACTCGCGGGCCGCAAGCGGGCTTGATGCGGAGACTACGCAGCCCATTTCCTGCTTCCTGAGGATGCAGCCCTCCAAAGCAGGATCTGTCAAATGTATGGCTATGATACATAAGTCAACGCCGCCGTTTTGAAATTGAGGGACGATATTGTCAATCTCACAACGGAAGGCATTAATCTGGATATCCTTGCATTGCGCTTCAAGTTCCAGCATAAGACCGGGAAAGCCCATTATGGTCGGCGTAATCAGGCGTATCAGATTCTGCTCATTCCTCTTCATGGCGTCAATCTGTCCAAGTCCCCGGTCAATATGTTTCAGCGCCTGATCTACCTCAAGGAGAAAGGCTTCGCCGGATGCGTTGAGCCGGATGCCCCGGCCGACCCGATCAAACAATGTGACGCCGAGCTCGCTTTCCAGACGGCCGATCGACATGCTCAGCGTTGACTGCGAAATGAAAAGCTCCTCAGCTGCATTGGTCAGGTGCTCCAATGCAGCAAGCTTCTTAAAATATCTCAATTGCTTCAAATCCATATCGGCACCTCCCGTCTCAGAGATTCATTGGGGTCACAGGTATCTTTTATGTTTTAATTAAATAAGCACGACATCACTATAAATTAACCATAACATTTTATTGGTCCAATGTCCATTAATACATCAATAAACATGATCATTTTGAGCTAATTTTGTAAGTTTTAAGCCATATCCGGCAATACCTGGCAGACATTTGTAATCGTACAAGGTCATAGTTATGAACATTCTGTTCAATTTATTTGAACAATTCAGCGGCAAACAAAATTGTATTATGCCATCGATTTGCTTATTCTAAAAATGCGTATGAGGGAGGTATTAACATAAATGCTTTTACCCGGGACATAGGCTATCGGGAAAAGCGCGGGGTCTCGTTTGGCTTTGTTTTGCAAATCGTTAGGAGGTTGCCGGTATGAATTTATTATTGGAAGAGCATCTGAAGAAACTGAATCCAACAGGTATCAAATGGGATGATATGACAGAAGAACAAAAGGAAAATCTCAAGCGGCAGTGGGACCAGGTTGTCAGTGTGCCGCGAAACATGACCTGCACATGTCCGCGTACGTTTTGCGAAAATAATCACAACTGCCAGTTTTGCATCACCACGCACCGCAGCTACGGCAGTCTGCCGGACTGTCTTCGCATTGTGGATGATAAACTGTCCGCCGAAATTCCCCCTGAGAAGAGGCACAATATCCACTCGCACATGAACAAAAATCAAAATAAGGCCATCAACAGAGAGGACTACCATAATTCGATTGCCGCCGCCGTCAAGCAGGATCCCAACGCCATGGAAGAGGGCAGAAAGCGCGCGGCGATCTGGCATGACCTGGTCAGGGATCCCGAGAACACCAAGTGCACCTGCAAGAAAACGGATTGCCGATTCCATTCAAACTGCACAAAGTGCATTGCGCTGCACAGACACTTTGACGGATTTCCGAGCTGCTGTGAATCCATCCACGATAATATCGCCTGTGCGATCCTGGCTTACAGAGCGGAGCAGGCGGAACAGGCGGAGCCGTAAACGGATTTAGCCGGGTAAGTCTGATTTAAAACTAAAATTAAGCGGTAATACATAAAGATGTTTTCTGATTTGAAAGGAGATTTCGCCATGAAACGCACAATCGTGCTCATTCTTTCCATATCGATTGTCTTCGCATTGTTTGCGGGATGCGGCGGTAAAACCGACGGCGGCAGCACCGACAGCCCCCCCGTTGTCAGCAGTACCGGTAATGTTGCCACCAGCACCCCCGGCGGCAGTTCCGGCGACACCGGCAACGAAACCGAAGAACCTGTTTTGCCTTATGCGGCCGGCAAGTTTTTAGCTGACGCTAACGGGCTTGCTCTTGAGAAGTACGAATACCCTTTGCCGCTTACCACTTCCGATGAAGTCATCACCATTTGGACCAGCAACTTTACGCCTGATTATCTGCCTGAAGAGGGATTTGAAACCATGCCCTTCCCGCAGGAGGTTCTCGCCCGCACCGGCGTACATGTGGAGTACTTCAACGTTCCGAACGCATCACGCGAAGAAAATTTCGCGGTACGGCTGGCTTCCGATGATCTGCTTGATATCATGTGCCAGGCGGCTTCCTATTATAGCGGCCCCATAAAAAATGCCGTTCTTGAGGAAGGGTATTTTGTCAATCTCTATGACTACCGTATGTATATGCCAAACTATATCTACGAAGTCACCAAAGATCCTTCCGACCGCAACACTATTCGCAAGGTTTTCGTGGAAGATGACCTGATCTGCCTGATGTACGAATTGAGGGCGCAAAAGGAACTCAGCAGCGGCGCGTTTGCCCGGGGCGACTGGCTCGAGGACATGGGCAAAATCAACACGGATATCAAAACCTATGATGACATGCACGATATGCTGACCTTCTTCAAAACTGAGAAAAACGTCGAGACGCCGATGACTCTTTTGAAAACACTGGAGCTTGCGGGCGCGTACGAATGGGTCGGCTTCGACACCTACTGCTGCTGCAGCGCCACCTATATCAGAAGTGTCCAATATGTCGTTGACGGCAAGGTCCATCTGAGCAATGTGGGCGAGAATGACCGTGAGCTTATGAGCATGATCAATCAGTGGTTCAGTGAAGGCCTTATCGACCCGAACTGGGCTTCCTACGCCAGCATCCCTGACATCGGCGATAAACTGCAGACCGGCGAGATGGGCTACATCGCCGGCACCCGCGCCACAACCATGAAAGCAAACGATGTGGCAATTCCGGAAGGTGAAAGATACGGCTGGGTCGCTTTAACAAAGCCTGTCCGGCATGAAGGTCAGACTCTGCACATGGGCTTTCAGGTTGATCGTGTTTATTGGGGCAGCGCCGCCATTTCCTCCTCTTGTGAAAACATAGAACTGGCGGTTACCTGGCTTGACTGGCGCTACAGCGAAGAAGGAAGTTTCCTTTATGGTTATGGTGTGCAGGGTGAGAGCTGGGATTATGATGAAAACGGCAACATTGTCATTACCGAATATATTACCTCGCATCCCAGCGGCTGGACGATGATCATGCTGTCCTATGCGCTCAACAGCATCGTTGAACCGGGCCTTTATATTAACTACGCGTGGAATGCTCCCGGCAATGAAGTCGCTCTCCAATACACCCTTGACTGGGAGTCCGTCCCCCATGACGATGCTTATGTGTACCCCAGCGGTATTGCCTACACCGATGATCAAAATAGCCAAATAACCGCTATTGCCTCCGACCTCGGCACTTACCTCGAAGAAAACTACCTTTCGTTTGTAGACGGCTCCAAGCCGCTAAGTGAGTGGGATTCTTATGTTGCCGGCGCGCAAGGCATCGGCCTTAGTGACCTGCTTTCTATCTTTCAGGAAGCATACGACGATTTTATGGCAAACTAAATAAAAGACTAGGCGGCTGAGAGGGGCCGGACGGCCCCTCTCAGTCTTTTTATCGCATAATGCGCTGCATAATGGTTTTGATTACACGTTCTCTATATTTTGATGTCTCATAATACGGCAGGTTGTATTTAATACACTGTTCTTTGATCAGCTTGCTTTGTTCAACGATACTAACGCAGCCTTCCCGTATTTCCTCGTCGGGCAAATAATAGGTATAATCCTTTGGTGTGTCGTACTTTTTCTGTATCCTGAATCTCTCCTCCGGCGTTACGTCGGCAGTGCCCAGATAATAGATATCGCAATGCGAGCGGTCTATAAACCGGATATAATCCTCCGGCAGCAGCTGATAGATATCGATTACCATGGCGGTATCAATTTCCGTATATTCTCCACTTTTAATCATTTCCTGGATAAACGGAGCGATTTTCCCGCTTATGTTGAATAGAATATCCGTGGACGGCATATCCGCGTATGTATTGATACCGAGTTCGGGAAAGCAGTTCTCAAAACCCGCAACTATCGAATCCATGCTGATGTGCTGATATCCGCATGTCTTTGAGATCAGGCTGGAAACCGTGCTTTTGCCCGAACGGGGTACCCCGGCAATGATGATATGCTTCTTCATATGTGATATGCGCCTCCCGAAAATTATGTAACGGTTCTATCTTTTATGATTTCATTTCTTACAGACAGGAAGCACCCGGCGGACATCAATTAATCGAATAAGCCCAAAGATTGCGTACCTGATTTTCAAATGACGCATATGTCCAGCGCTGCTTGCTGCGTGCTATGCTGTTGGAATCGTTTATAAGGAACTCTCCGTTCTCATAACCATAGATAACGATGAAATGACCGGTCGTGGTAAATACACCCGGTCCCATGATACAGATCACAGGATGCCCGTTTTGAAGCTGCTCGATAATGTTGTTTTCCCAGAGAGGCAATTCCGTTGCCGTCAGCCCGTAGCTTTCCGCACCCAAGGTCATCAGGCCCCAATCGGTGCCGTTACCGTCGACACAATAGCCGTTTGCCTGGCTGAAGGCAGCAACGGCTCCCGGATCTGCCGTGAGATCGCCCGTAAGTCCGACAATCACCATGGATAGAGAAGTGGGACCGCAGCCTGTAATGGCAAGCATATCATTTCCGTATTCCTCATACCCCCACCGTTTATCCCACTGCAGAAACAGAGGGATTTCGCCGATCAGATCGTCCTGTGTCAGACCGGACGAGTTTATGCCGCTGCTTCTTGTGGGATAGTCTTGGACAAAGCTCAGGGTTTCCTGATTATCAGCCAGTAATGCCAACAGGCTTTCGGGATAGGCATCTGCGTTCCCGACAATTGCTTCGATCGCGTTGTTTTCTCCGGCAAGAGCTTTGAGTCGGCCGAGGGTATCGTTTCCATAAAACGGGTTAGATGGGGAATCGTTCCGTGTCTCGCCGGATTGGGGCACAGAACTGTCCCCCGTCTCACTTGTCTCAATTACGGACAAGACGGCGTACCCTATGCCGAAAATCAGGATAGCGGCCAGGATAATTCGCATAACGCATCTGCGCCGACGGCGGCGGCTCATCTTTCTCTTGACCCCGGTAACCTGTCTTTCGTGATTTTCCGATGGTTTTTCTGGTTCTGTGTATCGCATCATTCTATCTTACCTTTGTGTTTTTTTCATATCACTCATATCGGATTTTGTCCTTAATAATTGCGCCTGTCCGTGCAGATAATGCATCACCTCATACGTCAATCCCCCTGTTGTGATAAACCGGTTTGTTATTAGACGATTTAGAACAGCTTTTGTTTTGATATATCATTATTTTTTTCTTATCGCAAAAGACAAGAGGACGGTTTCTGTCATGCTCGCTAGACAGAAACCGTCCCCCTTGTCTTTTTTTATTTTCGCCAGTCGAGGGTCAGGCATTTTTTGCAGACGTCGCATTGCTTTTCGGGGTCGATGATGCAGCTGATCTGGCCGTTGTAGGCCAGCTCCTGGATGCCGTCGGGCATCATGTAGGTCCCGCCGAAAATGCCCTGCTCCACCACGACCTGAAAGAACACGGGCTTTCCTATCCGGATGAAATTGAGCGGGCAGTGCCACATATTCGCCGGGATGCGGACTATTGTGGGCTCGTCGATGTTATATAGCTCCGCATCGTCCCCGAGGCCCAGCGTGAACTCGATATGCGCGTCCCAGTCATAGGCCTTTCCCGGCGCGCCGAGGAACGCCAGGTATTCGTCCGCCGGGTGCTTGTGCGGGTAAGGGTCGATGAAGACCGGTTCATTGACCAAACCGCCGCCGATGCTGAACTGTGCGCCCGGAATCTGGCATGCGCCGCGAAATCCGACGCCGTGGACTTCTTTATCGACATTTTCTTTATAGGTACCGTCAATGAATTTGGCCCCGCGCTCCGGCCTGTTGCGGTAGATCAGTCTTTCATATTTGCGCTCACTCATGCTGTCGTCCCCTCCCGTCATATTTGCCCTGCCGGTTTATTTCTCCAGTCCAGCGTCAGGCATTTCTTGCAGACGTCGCATTTCTTTTCCGGTTCTATAACGCACTGAATCTGTCCGTTGTAATACATTTCGCGCTCTCCGTCCGGAAGAAGGTAAGTGCCGCCGAACATACCCTGCTGCAGCGCGGGCTGGAAGAATATCGGCTTTGTGATGCGCACGAAATTCAACGGGCAGTGCCAGACGCCGGCCGGAATACGGATGGTCATCGGCTCGTCGATCACATAAAGCTCCGCATCGTCGCCAAGGCCGATGGTCAGCTCGATATGCGCGTCCCAGTCCTTTGCGTTTAAGGTACCCGAGCCGAATACCAGATACTCGTCCGCGTAATGCTTATGCGGATAGGGATCGATCATGCCCGGCGCAGTGACGTATCCATAGCCGACATTGAACCGCGAGCCCGGGATTTGACAGGCGCCCCTGAAATAAGCCTGCGGCGACTTGTCTTTGATTTCCGTGCCGTCGACGGTTGCGACCAGATACTCCGGCTTGAACCGGAACACCAGATTTTCATATTTTCGTTCGCTCATCTCTCTTAATCCTTTCCGCCTGTCTTCTTACTGCGCTGAATAATACACATCAAGTTCGCTTTGATAAATCTCATAAACGCGTTCAAGGCCCATCTCCATCAAAGAAGCAATATAATCGTCCCATTCGCTGAGCGGCCTGCTTCCGTCAAAGAACGCGTTGTAGTTTTCGGCATAGTAGGTGCTCAAATCGCCGCTGAGCGCGGTTACTTCATTGCCCGCTTCCGCGCTGAGCGTGAAGTCAGCCGGGAAATCGAGCTTTCCGCCGTAGTATTCGGACACATCCCAGACATTGTACATGGCATAGAACCGCTCTCCGCCATCATAGGCAAAGTTTCTTCTCAGGTCGAAGACACCGACATCGCCGCCGGCATAGATGCTGAGTATCGAGCTGGGGCCAGCTGGATGTTCCAGAACAAACTCGGTCAGCATGCGCTCCCCGGCGTCGTCATATTCCCAGGTGGAGCCCTCCAGACCCCATGTACAGAAATCACTGCCTTCGGTGGAATAATGCCAGTCGGTCCAGCTGAGCACAAGCGGCAGGTTTGCGCACTTGGCACTGATTGTCCACATGGAGAAGGTGACGGCTTTGCCCAGATTCCACTGAAGCTCCTGATCTTCATAGAGCCTGAGCCTCGGTGTCGGCTCATACCGGCAATCGGGATCCACACAGAGCTCCTCCCAGACGGGAACGCTGGTGGGTGCGCCGAAGACATAGCCCAGGCGGTCCTGCGCAACGACGGAATTGATCATGATGCTGTCCATGTAGGAGCTGTAGTTTGGATCGATAAGCCCCTCGTCCCACCATTGGTGCAGTCTGGTCATGGCGGCCAGGTCGTCATCGGTAGCGCCGCAAAACTCTACCTTTCCTTCGTTGACTCTCTTGTAGTAACCGATGATGATGTTCCACAGCGATGTGTTGTAGCCGGAAAACAGCCTGCCGGGGCTGAGCTCAAACCAAGCGAAAACCGTCATCGGCCAGTGTTCGTTATCCCCGTAAGCGGCCTTGAAGGCAGTCAATACATCATACAGCTCGTCAATCGTCGTCACATCGCCGGCTTTTCCGAGATTCAGCTCATCCATCCAGTCCTGCCTGAGATACCAGCCCTCCTCGGGCGCGACATTGATGAATGTCCAGATCATACCGACCATATCGTCGTGAATAAACGTGTTTCTCAGAAGCGACGGGCTTTCCTTCGCATACTCCTGAACAAGGTAGAAGTAGTTGGGCATATACTCTTTGTAATCATAAATATTGCAGTACCAGTTTTCGTTAATGGCCTCTTCCATCGACATGCCGATCCGGTTGTTGCCCATGGATACGATATCGGGAATGTCATCGGAGGCCATCATGACCGAGAACATTGTGCTGACGTTTTCCATTGTGCACAGTATGTACTCGATATTTACGCCGGTCATTACCGCCTTTTCCTGCACATATGGGACAGCCTGCATGTCGTTGTCCGGAATGTACTGCGGGGTGAAATTGAGGACATAGTAACTGAATGTTTCATCGGTGGTGGCAAGCGGGAGTTCGTAGGAATACAGCCCGGTTGCCCAGCCGTCCGGCCCCGTTTCATATTTTCCCACTGCAAAATTATAAGGAGATTCCGGATCCGGTTCGGGTGTGCTCTGCTCGGGCGTGCCTTGCGCAGGGGTTTGTTCTGCCGCAGCGGTGTTTGTCACTTCGGCGTTTCCGCCGGTTTTTTGGCCGCAACCGTTGAGCAGCGCGACCGCAATCACGATCGCAAGGATAAGCGCAAAGGTTCTTTTCATGGTGTCTCTCCTTCCTCCAAATGCGTAATTTTACCGGTTTTTTTCCGCTCTTTGCCGGTGTTTGGCGCCCCGCCTCATGCATAGAAAACTCGATCGGATGCCGGCACCGACAGGATTCAAAGCCATTGTTGGTCACGCTTCCCTTGAATGCCTTAACCATCCTTTACCGGCATATATTAACATCCGCTTCTATCATTTTACGACCGTCCCGGTGTTTTGTAAAGTCCGGAATCAAAAGCCGATTTTATCCTTCATCGCCGTAAAAAGGGTTGTCCCCCAAAAACAGGAGAATTGAAGAGCTTATTCTTTTGCTGTATATACTGTCTTCAATTAAATGCAGAACAGTATTATGGCCATGTGGGCCGGAGCGTCCGCAGCCGCGGGCGCTTTACCCACGGTCTTTTAAAACTATACTATGCTATTCTCCCGCATTTTAACGGAGAACAGTAATATTTCGCTCTGCGTTCCCCGCTTGGTTTCAGCTGTATAAATCAACGTGATTCTTTCAATGCAATCACCAAATTATGAGATTGTAATGCTTGAATTAAATGGTATAATTGTACAGAATATGATGAAAAGGAAGCATGCAGAAATGGATATTGCAGTAAAAACCAATGTTGAAAAGCTGACAGATCGATTTTCAAGCATTCCTAGAATCGAAGAAACGGGGCCGAAAAAGGGCTTTAACGGCGAGGCTATGGCGCGTCTCGCGCTGCGCAGCCGCCTCATTTACGCGGTTGCCTGCTTGATTGGCATTACGCCGGTCGTGTTAAAGCTGCTTGGCGTCAACGTAAGCGCGCAGCTTGTGGCCATGGGTTTCGGCTTTCTGGTGCCCGGCGGCGGTTTTATTGCCTGCGGAGGCGTCCTCACCATCGCGTTCGGTCTGTTCACAGCGTTCTACCTCTGGAAGAAAAAAGGCATGTGGTATCAGGATATTTATGGTACGGTGGCCGGTATTCTCGGTTTCTGGCTGCTGGGCATCCTCGGCGGTCTGCTCTGCCATCCCCGCCTGTCAAACGGGATATGGGGCATTCTGGTCACACCCGGCATAACCCCCTTCTGGGGCTGGATTCTCGCCGTTGTAACGGCATGTTTCTTGTGGGGCCGCTATGAATACAGGGTCCGGCAAACCTATAAGCACATTGCGCAAGCGCGGAAAATCCGCATCGAGACCTTTGACGAGGCAATTGGCGAGCTGCAGGCCGTGATGGACAGCTACGACAAGTCGGGCGATGAGGAGCGCGAGCTTGACGACGATCAGCTCAAGCTTGCCCGCTACCTGCTCAACGCGTCAGTCCGCGAGCTCGGTGATTTTTCCGGCTTTGATCATTTCAAGCGCCCGGTTTTGACCGACAACCGCTACCAGTTTCCGTCTGTCGGCTACGCGCTGATGATCATGCAGGCGAAATACACGCCGAACTTCCGCGGTTACCTGACAAAGGCACAGCGCTTTATTATCGACGCGATTACAGATCCGCGCACCTGCGGGTATTGGAGAAAGACCTCGCTGATCGGCTACTGGGAAAACAACCCCGACCCGATTAAAAAGGCGAACATCATGCTCTCCGGCTGGATGATGCCCGTTATGACGGGCTATGGGGCGCAGTCGGGCGACCGCCGTTACGAAGAGGAGGGCGCGCTTAAATTCCGGCCTTTTGCGGACAACCTTGAAAAGAGCTATGATTACAGCCTTCGCGGCGCGGTGGAGTGCCTGTACAAGCAGTACCACAGCAAGATGTACCCCTACATGCTGATCCCCTGCGAGCCGCATGTCGCGTTTCCGATCTGCAACTCCTACGGCATTCTGGGCATGCTGATTTATGACCGTGATCACGGTACGCATTACTGCGAGGACATATTTGACGATCTGTATAAATACCTGTCCGATAACTTTGTGGAAGCCGAGGGTTCCTTTGCCCTTCGCCGCCAATACATATACGGTCTGCGTTTCATGCCGGAAAGCCAGATCGGGTACGACCCGATGGCCGATGTGCAAAACTACCTGATGTACGCGCCCATATTCCCGGGGCTGGCCAAACGCAACTACGCTTTGGTCAGGAAGCACGCGCTGGAAGTCAAGGACGGCATTACCTATATCAAGGGCCGCAAATGGGAGGACATCTTCGATATGTCCACCATGAAGAAAAACCCGTCTCTTGTCATGTCCAATCTGGAGATGGTGGCCGCCGAATACGGCGATACCGAGATTCTTGAGGGTCTCAGAAACGCGGAAAAGCTGTTTCTTGAACGCTCGAAGGATCCGACATATTTTAAATTCAAGGATGTGCCTTTGGTCGTTATGGCAAACTTCGCCATCGGACGGTTTTTGCGTCAGGGCGACTGGAAGGACATTATTCTGCGCGGTCCGGCTGAAACCGCTTTTACCGGCCCAGTCCTGACCGATTGCCATTTCCCCGGCGTTTTGGTGGCAAAAGCCATGAGCCATGGAACGGACCTTGATCTCGTTTTGGTTAACGGCGAGGACGCGGGCCCGCAGAATATCACCATCGAGCAGCTTGTGCCCGGCGAAGATTATATGATCGAGGGCAGCGATACGCGGTTTAAGGCCGGTGAGGACGGGAAGGCCGTTGTGACGGTCGTCCTCGACGGCAGAACCCCCGTACATATTGTAAGGACCGCGTCATGACGAAAGCGAAACAACTTACAACACTGAGAAACTGGCTGATCGTGCTTATATGCGCCGCGGCGGGCATCGCTTTGGGCTGCCTTATGAGCGGCGATAATCCGGTCCGGTTCATCATCCGGCTGTTCACGCTTGACTATATCCCGACGCTGGAAACCGGCGCGGGTCTTATCACCGTGGCCGTGTTCGGTTTTCTGACCTCTTTTCACTGCATCGGAATGTGCGGCGGCATCGTTTTGTCCCAATGTGCGGGCAAAGAACACGGCGGCGCTGCGGTACAGGGACTGAAATACAACTTAGGCCGGATAATTTCCTGCACGCTGGTTGGCTTTCTCGCCGGCCTTATCGGCAAGGCCATCAGCCTCAACGGCCATTTGAGGGGGATTGTGCCTCTGTTGCTTGCGATCGTCATGCTGGTAATCGGCCTGAACATGCTGGGCCTGTTTCGCTGGTTGAGCGCGGCGATCGGCGTTTCCGAACCGAAGTTTTTAACAAAGATCAAGGGCAAGGGTGCGCTCATAGTGGGTTTTTTTACCGGCTTCATGCCCTGCGGAATGCTCCAGATCGCACAGCTTCACGCGCTCGGGAGCGGAAGCCCGCTGTACGGCGCCGCTTCAATGTTTGTTTTCGCAGTGGCTTCCTCTCCGGTTTTGCTGGCTTTCGGCGTTGCGGCGGGTTCCCTGTCTGTGAAAAGGCGGAAATTAATCATGATTTTAGCGGCTGTAATCGTTTTGATTCTGGGCGTCCGGATGCTGATAAAAGCCCTTACATTAATGGGCGCAATATAATACACAGGGGGTGCCGGTGTGATCTGCTGCGTAGTCGCCGCCTGCTTTATCCTTCGGTATTTGGTCAAGTGGGAAAAACTGTCCAAATACCTCGGCTTTGAGCAAAAAAAATACGAGGAAGACCGCTATGGCTATTACGAATACTGCGAGCTCGACGCTTTTGACGACTGAAGCTGCCTTTTTCCATGTGGAGGGAATTGTCTGTTATGCCTGCGTCAACATCATCGAAAGCGCGGCCAAATCCGTTCCCGGCGTAACAAAGGCTGCCGTCAGCTATATCGGGGAAAGCCTACAGCTGGATGTCCTTCCGGAAACCGACCTTGAAGCGGTCATCTCAGCGCTCGGGAGACGCGGATATAAGGTTACCGCGATAAGCGAAAAAGAAGCGTTGAAAACCGATTACAGCGATATGAAACGCATGCGCGTGCGCATCATCGTTTCCTTTTTCCTGTCTCTTCTGGTCGTCACAAACCCGTTTTACCACATCAATCCCTGGGTTCAGTTTGCCGCCGCCACGATCATTCAGGTTGTGGCGGGCAGGTTGTTTTACAGGGATGCTTTTTATGCCGTCTCCATCGGTTCCGCCAACATGTCGGTGCTGGTCTCCATCGGCGCGCTTGCCGCCTATGTGTACAGCACGGTTTCCGTCTTCACCGGCTCCGGATTAATCTTCTACGAATCCACCGGCACCGTTCTGGTGCTGGTCATGATCGGCAAATACCTGGAACGAAGCGCGCGCATCAGCTCCTCCGATTCCGTTAAAAGCCTGATGGAGTCAGGCCCGACGGAAGCGACGCTTATTACGCCGGATGGAGAAAAAACGGTCCCATGCGACAGCGTCAAAAAAGGCGATATCATTGTCGTCAAACGCGGGGCGTTTATCCCGGCTGACGGTATTGTTATTGAGGGAACAAGCGCCGCCGACGAGTCCGGGCTCACCGGAGAGAGCCGCCCGGCCGATAAAGGACCGGGCGACAAGGTCTTTGGTGCGACCATCAATATTTCGGGCAGGCTTGTGGTATCGGCCGACAGCGATTTTCAGGACAATGTCTATTCTAAAATGCGAAGGGCGCTGATGAACAGCATAAACGGGGAAAAGGCAGAAATCCAGCGCCTTTGTGACCGCGTTGTCGCCAAATTCATTCCGGCTGTTCTGGGCATCGCGGTTTTGTCCTTGTTTTTGTGGTACGGATTTCTGGATCCGGGCAATTTCACCAAAGCGCTGGTCACCTGCGTTGCGGTTTTGATTGTAGCCTGTCCGTGCGCGATGGGCATCGCGACGCCGCTGGCCGTGACGATGACCGTCGGGGAGCTCGGAAAATCGGGCATTTTTGTGAAAAATCCCGCTGCGCTTGAGCTTTTGGCCAAGACCGATATCGTCGTATTCGATAAGACGGGCACGCTGACCATCGGTCCTGAGGACCGGCTGCGTGCCGGTGCGCCGAAAACGGTGGAAACGCTGGGCAAAATGGGCATCAGAGTTTTACTCCTCAGCGGTGACAGAGAAGACCGTACAAAATGCGCTGCCGGCGCCGCCGGTATTACTGAATACCGCTCCGGCCTGCTGCCGGAGGACAAGGCGGCTTTGATCGCCGAACTCCGCAAGGGAAACGGAAAAGAAAAAGATAAAGGACACATCGTCACCATGGTCGGTGACGGGGTGAACGACGCGCTGTCCATTTCCTCAGCCGACGTCGGCATCGCCATAGGCAAAGCCGCCGAGGTCAGCCTTGAGAGCGCCGACGCGGTTATAACCCAAAACCGGATTGCACATATTCTGAAAGCACTCTACGCCGGGCGAGTCATGATGAAAAATATCAAGCACAGCCTGTTCTGGGCGCTCATTTACAATTCCGCGGGCCTGGTTCTCGCCGCCTGCGGCATCATCAGCCCCGTCATCGCCGGTGCGGCGATGTCCCTGAGCTCATTGAGCGTCGTGCTAAACGCAAGGTCCCTGGAAAAGAAGTTTTACAAAATCACCTTTGATAAGATTGCACAAAGCTAAAACCACGGGGACAGCAGTCTGTTCGTGCACCGCGGCGGCCGGGTACCCGCGCCGATGTACAGTTTGAGGAACAGATGCGCAAGCGGAACGCGGCACGGTAACGCGTCGTGATCAAAATACGCCAAAAGAGACAGGATGCCGCTACGCATCCCGTCTCCTGCATTTTGGAATCTTATCTCTTACGCCGCTTTGGCATCCTCAGCGGCGATGGTTAAAATTCTGTCCACGAGGATCGCCATCTCGCAGCGCGTTGCGTTCGCGTTCGGAGCGAACTTGCCGCCGCCAATGCCATTGATAAGTTCTGCGCTCTGCAGGGCGCCGATGGCCGCCACGGCATCTCCCGAAACGTCCTTAAGATCGGTAAACGGCTGGGCGGCGCTTTGTGTCAGCGCGATACCCTTAAGGTCGATCATCTTTTTGATAGAAAGCGCGGCGTCCTTCCGTGCCAGAGATTCGCTGGAGCCGCCCTCCGGGAAGACTGCTTTCACTTCCTCGTCGGTCAGCTTAAAGGCGGCGGTGAGGAGCGCGATGAATTTGTCGAGGGAAATGGCGGAATTCGGACGGAATGTCCCGTCGGCATAGCCGGTGATGCTCCTCTGCTTCAGCGCCTCATAAATGGCGTCCTCCGCCCAGTGCCCGACGACGTCGGAAAATACGGTTTCAACCGGCTTCATGCGTCCGGCAACCTCCCGGTTCACCACAACGCCGGAATTGAGGTAATCGGCGACAACCTCGCAGATCGTACCGTAGCCCATCGAATACGCGCGGTTGGGGAAGTATGTCGCGACATTATCCGATCTGACCGCGCACGTGTATGTGGCGTCGATGTCGAAATCGGACCCATCGGGCATGCGGATACTGATTATGCTGTTACCCAGCGTCGGGTTGAATTCGACCATAACGCCGGATATATGCGTAAACCAAGAGTTTTCCTCGGGATACAGGGATAAGCCTCTTGCCATGAACTCGTAAATATCATGGCCGGTTACTTCGACCATGCACAGGTCGACGTTCTCATACAGCGTCGTCATCAGTTGGTCTCTGGTGATATCGCCCGCGGGAACATCGACGCGCAGGTACGGCCCCATGACAATTGCGATATCTGTTTTGGCCGCCTGGCGCATGGCGTCGGTCACGACGTTGCCAAAGTTCGTCTCTCTCGTCCGGCTGAACCCGCGCACACCGTCGAGATCGACGGGCGTCTTCGCGACGACCTCATTCAGATAATCGGCGCTTTTCGCGTTGACCTCGTCGATAAACGCCTTTATCTCCGCATCCGGCGTAATCCCGGAGTCCTCCTCGTAGCCTTTGATCGGGACAAGCTTCGCCGTTACGCCCGTCACATTCCCGGACGCAAACGTCAGCTCGACGACGCCGATATTATTACCGTACTCGCCCGTTTCGGCAATCAGAACATCACCCTGCATCAGGCCTTCTTTATGCGCCGTATGACAGTGCGCGTCGATGATTGCCGTCAGCCACGGGCATTTCTCGGCAATGGATGTACTGCGGATTGTTACATCTGCGTCCAGGATGCCCACATGCGTGACCGCGATGAAAACACTGGCACCCTCGGCCTGCGCGGCGGCTTTCGCGCGCTCCGCGGCTTTAATGATCGTTTCGGAGGCTTTCGGATCGCCGAACGCGGGGTAAGTTATGCCAATAAAGGCAATTTTCGTACCGCCGAATTCCTTGATGACGTAATCCTTGATCTCCGGTATCGCTTCACGCCATTCGCTGCCGATATTCGCGGCGAGCACGGGGAACTCTGCTTTATCAACGATTTTTTTGAATTTTTCTGTCCCGAGCATCTGCTCGTGATTGCCGATGGCAAACATCTCATAGCCCGTCATATTCATGACTGTCGCCACGTCCAGCCCGTCGGTCATGGAGGCGAAGGCCGTCCCCTTGAAGGCGTCGCCGGCCGATACCAGCACGACGTTCTTGCCCGCCGCGCGGAGCGAATCGACATACCCCTTGACGTACGGCTCGACGTCGACGTTCGAGTGAACGTCGTTTGTATGTACGATCGTAACGACCCCGCTATAGCCGCTGTTCGCCGCCAGCGCTGAAAAGGGCAAAACCATACATAAAGCCAGTACAAGCGCAAGAACCACCCTGATCTTTCGCAGCATAATAATTCCTCCTCATTTTTACTTTATTTCCGCATAGTACTATCTGTGTCAGATAATACCTGATACAAGCCAACTATACCACCGTCCGCCTTTACTGTCAATAAAACCATGGGGACGGTTCTCGCGGTTGACATCAATCCGCAGCTATGAAGACGGGCGACGGTTTATTATGAATAATACGAGCAGTGAAAGGAAACAGAGTATGGCGAAAGCTTACGAGAGTAAATGGGTACAGGAAATAGTTGACCTTCAGCATGAGGACGGCTCATGGGGCTTCTTTCATACGCTGAGTCAGCCGACCAAGAAGCAACCCATAACCACCGAACAAGCTCTTCGGCGCCTTCGTATTTTGGGCCAAACCGCCTCCGATGAACCTGTGCGCCGAGCTCTTGAATATACCGAAAGATGCCTTAGCGGTGAATCCGTTATACCGGACCGTGCGGAGGTTAAGCCGGACTGGGGGCTTTTCGTTGAAACTATGCTCTCGACATGGCTGAAAATTTTTCTGCCGGAGCATGAGCAGGCTCTTGCAACCGCCGCTTGTTGGACACGGATTATGGAGGAAACCTTTGCCGCCGGTTCCTATGACCGGAATACATATGAAAAAGCATACCGCGACGCTCTGAGACCCAAGGGTAAGGATGTTTGGTATTTTAAGAGCTTCATTAATTTCTATCCTTTGATGCTTCTTCATAATATGTTGACGCCCGAAACAGAAGACCGGATGCTCGATTTTGTTATCTCATACCCGACTGGGATTTACTACATAACGGGTAAGCCCTTAAACATTCTGCCGGAGGATTTCACTTCGCGTGAAGCCTCCTGCTATTTAGCGGCGATGGAGATACTTTCGGACTATAAGCTTGCGGGGAGTAAGCTCGGTTTTGCGGTCGAATGGCTAAAAAAACAGCGGGACGAGAACGGGCAATGGGATATGGGGGCTAAGGTCAAGGACGGCATATACTTCCCACTGTCGGATTCATGGCGGAAAATTGAGGACAGAAAGCGCGACTGCACAGAGAGGATAACGAAACTTTTAAGAAAACTGGAGGGGTGAATAATGAAACTGGGTTGCGTTACATTAGACTCCCGCAATGCTGAAGAACATGCGGATTTTTACCAAAAGCTGCTTGGTTGGACTATAAGGTTTACAAACACGGACGAGGATTTGAAATTTGTAGGGATAGTAAACGAAGCAACCGGCTTGACGCTGCTTTTCCAAGAAGACAGCGACTACATACCGCCGGTATGGCCAGCGGAATCGGGGCGACAGCAGACAATGGCACATCTGGATTTTCATACTGTTGATTTAGAAAAAGACGTTAATTTCGCGATTGCTTGCGGAGCAAAGTTGGCAGAAACACAGTATTCAGACAAATGGAAAGTATTGATTGACCCCGCGGGGCATCCTTTTTGCATTGAAAAGCTACCCTGATTATCTAACTAAAACGCGGTAGGTGTAAGTATGATTATTAATATCGCAAATCACGAAGGTACAGTTATTGAACGAGGCGTATACTAAGAAGACAGGGGGATAGTCCTGTTTTTTATTGGTGTGTCATTGTAGTTACATGATTTCGGACTGATTAATTCTCAAAAAAGAAGAAGGAGATGTACATATTGAAATTCGGTTGTCCCTTGATTGCCGTTAAAGACATTACAGTTTCGCGCAATTTTTATGAAAGAATCTTACTTCAAGAAGTTGCTTTAGATTTAGGCGCTAATGGGGAAACCATGGGGACGGCAGACTGTGTCAAAAG
>LSQX01125533.1_pt2 | contig 39722 bp, 35 predicted proteins | sample 654561 | NCBI WGS metagenome assembly LSQX01 (sample SAMN04489861, study PRJNA283612) | anaerobic digester metagenome | isolation source: 4 biogas reactors fed with cattle manure at either 37C or 55C with and... | place: Denmark: Kongens Lyngby | collected 2014 | reverse complement strand
GAGGCTGCGCCGCGCCAGGGCGCTGGCATGGGCAGGAAGCACTGTTGCAGCGGCGAATACTTCGTATATCTGACGTCGGCTGTGTCGGCCGCCGTCGTAGTATTGAAAGGGGACGGGTAATGGACACGAAGCTCGCTCTGAAGCGCCTGGCCGATGCGCGCGGCGTTACGGGATACGAGGAAACAGCGGGCAACGTCGTCGAGTCCATCTTCGAAGGGCTCGTCGACGATGTTCGGCGCGACGGCCTGGGCAGCGTGATCATGCTGAAGCGGGGATGCGACCCCCAGCCGTCGGCGCGGATAATGGTGGCCGCCCACGTCGACGAGATAGGCTTGATCGTATCGAAGATCGAAGATGAAGGTTTCCTACGAGTCTGGATGATGGGCGGTGTCGACCGGAGGATCCTACCTTCCATGGAAGTCATCGTCCACGGGCGGCGCGACGTTCGCGGAGTGATAAGCTCAGTGCCGCCTCACCTGCAGGACCCTGCCGCCAAGGACAAGCCTTGGAAGTGGGAGGAGCTCACGGTGGACTGCGGGATGTCGGGCGAGGAGATCAGACGCGAGGTGCAGGTGGGGGACGTGATCAGTTTCGACCGGCAGTGCGTGGAGCTGGCCAACAACAAGCTCGCCGGCAAGTCCATGGACGACAGGGCCGGGATCGCCGTGATGTTCGAGATGGCTAGGGAGCTGGCCCGCCTGAAGCACTCAGCCGACGTGTTCATGGTGGCCACCGTTCAGGAGGAGGTCAGCTACGGCGGAGGCATCACTGCCACCTTCGGCGTGATGCCGGACATCGGCATAGCGGTGGACGTGGGCCACGCGTCCATGCCTGGCCTGCCTGAGCACAAGGTATTGAAGATGGGAGGCGGCCCCGCCATCAGCTGCGGGCCCCACGTGCACCCAAAGGTGTTCGCCAAGCTCAAGGAGGTAGCCGAGGAACGCGGGATACCCCACCAGGTCGAGCCGTCGCCGCGGCCTGGAGGCACCGACGCCTACGCGATGCAGGTCACCCGATCGGGGGTGGCCACTGGCCTGATATCGGTGCCCCTCAGATACATGCATACCTCCGTCGAAACCCTGGCCATCGACGACGTCAAGAAGTCAGGGCAGCTCTTGGCCTACTTCGTGGCGGCTGTCGATGCCCAGTTCAAGGAGGGATTGACATGCTGTTAGGGCTGCTCGAGAAGCTGTCGAACGCAAGGGGCATTCCAGGACAGGAGGCCGAGGTCAGGGAGCTGATCAAGTCCGAGATAAGCTCCTTCGTTGACGACATGGTGGTCGACCCCATCGGCAACCTCATCGCGGTGCGCAAGGGGCGAAAGGGCGACACCAAAGTGATGATCGCCGCACACATGGACGAGGTGGGCCTCATGGTGGTGGGCTTCGATTCCGACGGCCTCATAAAGGTGGAGGCTGCCGGCGGAGTTGACCCCAGGGTGCTGGTGTCCAAGGTGGTATACGTGGGGCCCGACAAGCGCGTGGGCGTCATCGGCTCCAAGCCAGTGCACCTCATGAGGCGCGAGGAGTTCGAGAAGGCCCTTGACATGGACGCGCTCACCGTCGACATCGGCGCGAGCAGCCGCGAGGACGCCGAGAAGATGGTGAAGCTGGGAGACCAGATAACCTTTGCCACCCAGTTCGGCGAGCTGGGCAACGGCTACTTGAAGGGCAAGGCCTTCGACGACCGCGTTGGGTGCCTGGCGCTCATAGAGGCGCTGAAGACCAAGCGCGACTTCGACCTGTACGCAGCCTTCACGGTGCAGGAGGAGGTTGGCCTGAGGGGAGCCGGGGTCGCCGCTTACAGGGTGAAGCCGCAGATGGCGCTGGTCCTGGAGGGCACCACCGCGCACGACATAACGAAAACCCCGGAGCATTCCCAGTCCACGGTGCTGGGCAGAGGCCCTGCGCTGGTATACCGCGACACGTCGTGGGTGGGTGACCCCAGGATCATCCAGCGGCTGATTGAAACCGCCGAGGCGGCGGGCATCCCGTACCAGCTGAAGCGCACCGTAACGGGCGGCACCGACGCCGGGCGCATCGGCCTGACGGAGCATGGCATACCGGTGGCGACCATGTCGCTGCCGTGTAGGTTCATACACTCGCCTGTGAGCGTCATCAATCGAAGCGATCTGGACAACTACATAAAGCTCACCGGGCTGTTCCTCGACAGCCTTGACGAAAGGGGTCTGCCTGTATGAAGGACTTGATCAAACGACTGACCGAAGCCTACGGCCCGTCAGGCGCCGAGGAGCAGATAAGGGAGATCATCCGCGCTGAGGTGGAGCCGTACGCCAGCGAGGTCACCGTCGACACTCTGGGTAACCTCGTCTGCAAGGTGAAGCCTCTGAGCCCGCCTGAGGGCGCCGAGCCCAAGCGGATAATGGTGGCCGCGCACATGGACGAGATAGGCGTGATGGTCTCCTACGTTGACGATAAGGGCTTCATAAGGTTCTCCACCGTGGGCGGGCTCAACCCATACGTGCTCATGGGGCAGAAGGTGGTGTTCGCCAACGGTACGGTGGGCGTGTTCGGCGCTGAGCGGATTGAGGACATCAAGGACCTCAAGTTCGATAAGATGTTCATCGATATCGGCGCCACGTCGCGCGAGGAGGCGCTGGCCAAGGTGTCCATTGGAGACGTCGCGGCCATGAAGCGGGAGTTTTCGGACCTCGACAACCGCGTGACGTGCAAGGCCATGGACGACAGGATAGGCTGTGCCGTGATCATCGAGGCCATGAAGCGCGCGAAGCCTCAGGTCCATGAGGTTTACTGGGTGTTCACCGTCCAGGAGGAGCTGGGCCTGAGGGGCGCCCGCGTTGGGGCTTACTCCGTCAACCCGCACGTTGGGATCGCCGTGGACGTAACGGGATGGGGCGATACCCCCGAGTGCACCCCGTTCAACGTGGTGCTGGGCGGTGGCGCCGCCGTAAAGGCCAAGGACTCAAGCCTGATAGCCCATCCCAGGTTGAAGCGGCTGATGGTGGATGTGGCCGAGCGCGAGGGCATCAAGTACCAGCTGGAGGTGTTGGAGCGCGGCGGCACCGACGCCGGGGCGATGCAGCTCACCAGGGAGGGCGTGCCCGCCGGAACCATCTCCATCCCGTGCCGCTACGTCCACACACCGTGCGAGATGGTGGACATCGGCGACGTGGAGGCCTGCGTGAGCCTGCTGGCCGCCGTGGTGGATGAGTTGGCATCGCCTTCTGGCGGTGGTATACTCTAGAAGTAAGCGCTTTTCGGAGGTTATCGTCTACCATGAAGGAGAAGAACACAGTACACGTGAAGACCATCGTCGCCGGCAACCTCAGGGCTACGGCGTCTAGTGGCGGCTGCCGGGAGTGCCAGACCTCCTGCCAGTCGGCGTGCAAGACTTCGTGCACCCTTGGGAACCAGGCGTGCAAGAGGTAAGAGCTGATCTAAGTCTGAAGCGAGGGCGTCCCTCCCGCACCGGCATCCAGCGCAACTGGCACCGGTTCGGAGATCCGGGCGCCCGCTTGCTCCTTGATGTGCAGACCGGCAGCTTGCACGCCATCGACGAGGCGGCGTGGGCCGTGCTGGAGGCGCTGGAGCAGGCCGACGGCGGACCCCTGAGCCTCGATTCCGTGGGTGCGGTGCGCCCGTTGCCCGCTGAGACGGCGGGTGGCCACCACAGCCTGGACCTCCAATGGGTGCAGGAGGTCCTGGACGATCTGGACCTGCTGATGGAGCAGGGAGTGCTGACTTACCCTGACGAGCCCGACACCGACGTCGGGGAGCTGGGCCCGGGCGTGCTGAAGGCCATGTGCCTTCACCTGGCGCATGACTGCGATATGAGGTGCGGCTATTGCTTCGCTGGCACCGGCGGCTTCGGGGGCGCTAGGGCGCTGATGCCTGCCAAGGTGGGCATGGCCGCCCTCGACCTGCTGGTCGAGGCCAGCGGGCACGTCAGGCACCTTGAGGTGGACTTCTTCGGCGGCGAGCCCCTCATGAACATGGAGGCGCTGTGCCGAATAGTCCAGCACGGGCAAGAGCTGGCCGAGAGCACGGGCAAGGTTCTGAAGTTCACGGTCACCACCAACGCTCTTGGGCTCACAGATGAGATCGGGCAGTTTCTGAACGACAACGGCATCGCGGCGGTGCTGAGCCTCGATGGCAGGGCCAGGGTGCACGATGCCGTGCGGCGGGGTGTTGACGGCAAGGGCACCTTCGCAGCGGCCGCAGCCAACGCGCTGAAGTTCGTTAATTCGCGCAAGGGCGGCGAGTACTACATCAGGGGCACCTACACCAGGCGCAACCTTGACTTCGTCGATGACGTGCTGTTCCTCGCCGACATGGGCTTTGAGACCATATCCTTCGAGCCGGTGGTGGCCGAGGCGTCGTCGCCGTACTCCATCAGGGAAGAGGATCTTCCGGACGTGTTCGCGTCGTACGACAGGCTGGTTGGGGCCATGGCCCAGCGCCATGCCGCCGGGCAGGGATTCCGCTTCTTCCATTTCGACCTTGACATCGCCCACGGGCCGTGCTTGGCCAAGAGGCTGATGGGGTGCGGGGCAGGCAGGGAGTACGCCGCAGTCACCCCCGACGGGAAGCTGTACCCCTGTCACCAGTTCGTGGGCAGGCCAGGGTTTGAGATGGGCGACGTGCACCGGGGCATCATACGGCCCGAGGTGGGGGAGCAGTTCGGCGCCGCCCACATCTACGCCAAGCCTGCGTGCAGGGAATGCTGGGCCAGGTTCATGTGCTCAGGCGGGTGCCACGCCAACGCCCACCAGATGGCCGGGAGCCTGCATCAGCCTTACGCCATCGGCTGCGCCATCACCAAGAAGAGGCTGGAGTCGGCGCTGGCGCTCAAGGCGCTCACATCGTGACAAACACGTGACACTCGACAATGGTAGTATGTTCTCAGCGGCAACGCTGAGAACATTTCTATTACGGGGGTGCGTGGGCGGTGTCGAGCCTGAAGCGGTTGGACGACGCCGAACTGGCCCGCATCTACCAGCGGGAACGTTCGGACGCAGCGTATGAGGAGCTTAGAACCAGGTACTCTCGGGCGATAAGGAGATGGGCGCTGACGTTTTCCATGGCCTACCCCACCTTCGACGCGGAGGACCTCCACCAGGAGGCGGAGGTAGGGTTCCTCGGGGCGGTGCTGAGATTCGATCCCTCGAAATCCAACATGTATCGGTTCGCGGAGACCTGCGTCAGGAGGCGGCTGTGCACCGTGGCCAGGCAGTGCCGGAGGGTGCGCAGGATACCTCCGGATAAGGAGGTGCCGCTCATGGGAGATGCTGTGGGATCAGGCTCGGATGCCGATGGTGACACACCCCTGATCGGGCTCATAGCCGACGCCAACGCGGCGGACCCGGTGAGGGAGGCCCTCAACCGGGAAACCCACACGGAGCTTTGGCGCACAGTGAAGGCGGTTCTGTCGCCGAAGGAGTTTCAGGTGCTTCAGTGCTACTGTCAGGGAGGTACATATCATCAGCTGGCTGAGCAGCTGGGAATGTCGGTGAAGGCAGTTGACAACGCCTTAGCCAGAGGCAAGCGCAAGGTGCGGCAGTGCCTTCAGAGGCACTTGGGAAGGTATGACACGGCCTAACGTCGAATCACGCGTTCGGTGATGAAACATGCCGAAACGCGGTGGGAAACGAGGCAAAGCTGAGAGGCTCCAGAGGTTGCTTCAGATGGCCAGGCAGTCAGAGAACGGCTGCAGCCTGGAGGAAGCAGCCCGGAGCCTCGGCGTTTCCAGGCGCACCATATGCAGGGATATCTACGAGCTCGCGATGATCGGCGTCGCCATCAGGATCTCCGGCGACCGGGTGGTCTGTGAGGGAGGCGAATACCAGGTTGAGGCTGACGCAGTCGCGATGAGGAGGCTCGCCATCCTCAGCCTGCTGGCCTCCGGGCCGCGCACGCTCTCCGACATCACCGCCTACGTATGCGATGAGCGGCGCGGATTCGACGTTGACGAGCGCACAGTCAGGCGTGACATCGAACACATGGTGTCGGCAGGCTATGTCGTGGAACGGGCCGACGAAGCGGAGGGCCCGAAGAGCTACGCGCTCTCAGAGCTGTTCATGCCCCGCTTTTCGCTGCCCTTCTCTCAGCTTGCGGCGGTCATGCGTGCGCTGGACACCAGTCCCGCTGCCCTGGCCGACCCGGTTACTGCCGCGTCCATCAAGGGCAAGCTGATGGCCGCTCTGATGCCCGACCCGTCCCCTGTGGACCGTGTCTGCCGGCGGCGACACATCGTGGGCCGGGCGCGCATCGCCAGCAGCTCGATGCTGAGCAAGGTGGACGCGCTGGAACTGGCCGCCATGGAGGGGCGCGTGGTGGAGATGGTCTACAGGGGCCCGAAAGCCCAGGGGGAGTCAAAGCACGCGCCCAGGGCCGTGGAGCCCCTTGGCGTCGTGTACTACTGGTTCCACGACGCATGGTACCTGGTGGCGAGGTGCCGCCAGGCAGGCGACGTGCGGCACTTCCGCGTCGATCGCATACAGAGCTTTGCCCTCACAGATGAACTCTTCCAGCCCCCCAGCGGCTTCTCGCTGGAGGATTACATGCAGGGGCCGTGGGGCGTGTACCGGGGGGAGCCGGTGCGGATCAGGGTGAGGTTCTTCGACGAGTACAACGTCATCGACAGGGTGAAGGCTGAAACCGCCCATCGCCGCCAGGCGAAGCTGGTGCCTGTGGCGCCTGGACAGTGGGAGTACACCGACATCGTGATGGGGCTGTCGGAGTTCAGGACGTGGCTGCGGTCATTCGGAAGCTCGGCGATGGTGCTGGAGCCAGAGAGCCTCCGCGACGAGTTGGTGGCCAGCGCCAGGCGGATGAAGGAGATGTACTCGAGGCAGGTAAGCCCAGATGAAGTGCAGTGAGGAACTGAAGGAGCAAGCGTTCCATCGGGTGATCCGGCTGGTCAACCTGCTCATGGCGGCTGGTGCTGAAGGGATGAGCCTCGCGGAGCTGGCACAGAAGGCGGGCACCAGCCCCGAGATAGCCCGAGACGACCTCATCACCTTGAGCGAGTACGGCAGGGTGCCGCTCTTCTGCTCCTCCGACGACGTCGACGACGATTTCGATTCCTCGCGCCCCGACGCCCCTGCGGCCCCTCCCGACCAGGAAGTGTGGACCCTGGCATCCCGGGATTTCGCCTTCCCGGTGACCTCTCTGACCCATCAGGAGAGCGCCATGCTCCTCCACATACTCGAGTCTCTCCAGGAATGCCGCACCCTCGCCGCAATGCTGCGACGGAGCCTGAAGCGTCCCATGGAGCGCCGACGAGTGGCGATAACCGGGCGCACCATGTATGGCGAGGGCCAGAGCGAGGAGCGCATCGCCCAACTGGAGGAGTATCTGGCGCACCGAACGTGCCTGCACATCGTGTACCAGTCCGCCCGCGGCCAGCGCGTGTCGCGGCACATCTGCCCCGTGACGCTGGTCTATGACTGGCGGACGTGCGCGTGGTACCTGTACGGCTACACCCCTTCCCTGGGGATGAGGCACTACAGGGTGTCGCGGATGATCCACGTCTCCGAGTCGTCCGAGGCGATCCAGCCCCCTGACGACGCCGAGGTCGAGGAGCACGTGCGCACCTGCTGGGGCGTGGAGTGGAGCCGCGACCCGGTGGAGGTGGTGGTGAGGTTCTCCGACGACTTCAACGTACTGACGCGGATGCTCTCCGATACCGCCGGCAGGCCCCACGCCACGTACACTTCCCAGCCTGACGGCTCAGTGATATACCGTGATATCATGCCAGGCTGGAATGAGTTTCGAACGTGGGTGGCGACCTTCGGCGAATCCGCCGAGATCCTGAAACCCGAGGACCTTCGTCGCAGCATGGCGCAGTCCGTCGACTTGGTTCTCGCCAGGTACGGCGAGTAGCGCGGGGAAGGGAAGCCGCCGGGCGCGAAGAACTATTCTGCGTCAGCCCAAATGCGTGGGCTGGCGCGTTTTCATTTCATGGGCACTTCGAGGTAATTCGATTCGGAGGAGCTTTCAGTGAAGCCAGTCCACTTGATGCACTTCGCAGACCTTCACCTGGACCACGTGCTCTCCGAATACGGGCCCGCCGCGCGCAGACAGCGCCGCGCCGAACTCCTTCAGTGTTTCGATTTCATCGTCGACAAGGCCCTGTCGTCAGGCGTCAGCATCCTGCTGGTGGCAGGCGACCTGCTCTGCGCACGCTCCGTGTCAAGCTCCACACTTGAGGCTGTGAAGCGCGGCTTCGCACGGCTGGGGGAGGCCGGCGTATTCGTGGCCCTGGTGCCCGGCGAGGCCGAGGAGCCCGACGGCCTGGAGGCGCTGCGGGAGGTGGCCAGCGGCAACAACGTCCATCTGTTCATGGGAGACGAGTGGTCCAGGGTCGAACCGATCCCAGGCGTGAGCCTGTGGGGCCTGAGGACCACTGGACGCAACGCCAGCATCAGCGTGCTCGCTGGCCTCAGGGTAGACGGACCCGGCATACACATTGGGCTGATGCACGCCACCACCGAGGGCCAGGGGCCGGACGGCCGCGGCCTGTCCACGGTCACCGGCGCGGACCTGGCCGCTTCAGGCCTTCACTACCTGGCCCTGGGGCACTACCATTCCGTCCTCAACTGTTCGGTGGGGCCCTCCGCGTGCTGGTATCCGGGGTCGCCGGCCCACCACGATTTCTCCACCAGAGGTGAGCGCCACGTGCTCAAGGTCACGCTTGGCGACGGCCCGGCTTCGGTATCGCGGATCACGGTACCGGCGCGCCCCCACCGCGTGGTGGTGGTGGACGTTTCGGGAAAGCCCGCCGACTACCTGCGACGACGCCTGGCGGACCTCGCCAACCTCGAGCTCTGCCTGCGGGCGGTGCTGGAGGGAGAGTTGTCAGCGGGCCTGGCATGGCTGCCTGCGCGGCTGGAGCGGGAGTTCGCGCAGAGCTTCTTTCACCTTGACATTGTAGACAACACGCGCCCGGCCCGCCCGTCGCTTCCTGGCAACGGACCTGAGGCGCTGCTTTCGAAGGAACGGGGCTCCGGCGGCGACAGGCAGCGAGACAGGGCCCTTGCCATCGCCCTGGCGGCGCTGGAGGAGGTGGGAGCCGTTGATCATCAGAAAGATGGCCGTGTGGGGTAGAAGCGGCCGCTACAGGGCCAACCTGGCCCCAGGCCCCGAGTTCAGCGCGGTGAGGCTGGGATCGGCGGAAGCCTGGGAGGCGGCGCGCGAGGCCCTGAGGCTCCTGGCATCCGACCAGCGGCGCGCGGGGCACCTGCCATATCGGATAGAGCTGACGCTCACTTGCGACGACGGCCGCCGGGCCACGGTGCGTTACGACGGCATGGGCGACGCCTCCGGGTTCACCGTGAAGGCCGGCGATCCCCCATGCCAACCGGGCCAGCCGCTCCTGGACTGCGTGGAGGTGGAATCGTCTGCGCACGGCACCGCCCTCCGCCTGGCGCCGCAGCGGGTGGCGGGAGCGGACGTTCGGCGCGTAGCCGCTGCAGTTCAGGCCCTCTCCGCCCACGGCGCCAGGCTCGCCGAGGCCAGGCTGGAGGCTGACAGGTGCCGCGACCGCGCCGAGTCGGTGCGGCATATGGGTCGGCTCGCCAGGCAGCTTGAGGCGAGGATCGCATGGATCCGTGAGCGCCTGGCCTTCATATCAGAGCGCCTGTGGAGCTTCGACGCGGCCATGCGCGCGCGGGCCGCCGCGGCAGAGCTTGATGATTACGTCTCCCGGCTGAAGCGGGACTACGCTGCGGCCTGCGCTGCGCTGAGGTCCGTGGAGGAGGCGGAGGAGGTTGCCAGGCGCGCTGAGGCGGACCCCGCGCTCGCGAGCCCGGCGGCGCGGGTCGGGTGGGACGTGGAGGAGGAGATCAGGGAGCTACTGGCGTGTTTGGCCGACGCCGACGCTCAGGCTGCGGAGGCCGAGGCGCGCCAGGCCAGGGCCCAGGCGAGGCTGGCTGCAGCCAAAGCGGCCCTGACCAGCATCGACCTGGAGCTGGGAGCGATGGACGCTCAGCGTTGCAGTAGGACCACGGCTGTGCAGGCGGCCAGCATCGCCCAGAGCATCGAGCTGAGGCAACAGAGGATCGAAAGCCTCAAGGCGGAGGTGCAGTCCATCCCCCTGCGTTCCGGATCCCACCGGCTGGGGAAGGCCCTCACCGTGACCGGGCTCTCTGCCTCCCTGGCATGCCTTGTCGCGCTGATACTTGCTCCCCGCGGGATCGTTCTGGAGGTAGGAGGGTTGGGCGTGCCTCTGCCTGCGGCGCTCCTCGGGGGGCTGGCTCTGGGGCTGCTCTGCGCCGTCTACGGGCTGTCCGAGGGCATGGAGGTGCAGGCGAGCCTGGAGAGGAGGATGCAGCTGGACGCCGAGCTGGTGAGCCTTGTCAGGCAGCAGTCGTGGGAGCAGCAGCAGCTCAGGACGTTGCTGGGAGGTAGGGACCTGGACGGTTACATGCAGGCGCTGGCGCACCAGGACGAGCTGGAGGCGGAGCGGCTGGAGAGGGCGAACGAGGTCGCGGCGGCCCTGGGGCAGGTGATGAACCTGCGAAACCAGGTGGATTACGTGAGGACCGTGATGACCCGGGCTCGAGAGCGGCTCACGGAGATCTGCGCTGCCATGGGCGTGGGCACTCCTGAGGCGTTCCTAACCCAGGCCCGCCACTGCACAGAGGCCATGAGGGCTCTGGAGTCCGCCTGGCGAGATGTGGATGCGGCGGCTCACGGATGGCCCACGACGGCGTTGGCCAGCATGCCCGACCTCCTGCTGGAGGAGATCGCCGCCGCCGAGGCGGAGCGGGCGGGCTACGCGTGGCCTGGGGACGACTCCCGTTTCGCGGTCCTCTCTGAGGAGCACGGCATGCGCCTGGAGGAGCAGGAGGGTCTCAGGGATGAACTGGCGCTCCTTGAGGAGCAGCACCGCGCGGTCAAGGCCGAGCTGGAGAGCATCGACATGTGGGAGTGCGCGAGCCGTCAGGCGGCCGCGGAGGCCGAGGTGAGGAGGCTTGAGGCTGAGGCGCCGGCGGTGGAGATGGCCTGCAAGTGGCTGCGGTCCGTGGAGCGCAGGATGGTCGAGGCTGCCTGTAACGCCCTGCAGGAGCACGCCACGGAGGTGCTGCAGTTCATGTGCGACGACCGGGACATCGGCCTGGAGTTGGTTCCCTGCGGCGACCACGTGGAGCTCAAGGTGACGCACCGTGGCCTTGAGCCGGCCCGCCCCGATCATCTGGTGCTTGGGGTGCTGGCCCTGGATGTGGCCGCCGCGGAGATGCGGGCAGATGAGATCAGACCGCTGGCCGTTCTGGCCGGTGGGGAGGATCCGCCGGAGCTCAAGGCGGCTTTGAGCAGGCTAGCCATGATGCGTCAGGTGATGCTGATGCTGCCACCCGAGGGCGCGAGCGCAGAAGCTGCGGACATGGCAGGGACAGGAATCAGCGCCAGGTGACGTCAGGCGTATTTCGCAGACAGGCCGCTATACCTTGTGTAGCGGCTGTCTTGTGTACAGGAAGCGGAATACCAGGGGCTACGTGGGGCTTGACTGGCAAAGGATGGCATGATATGCTTCATATGGTATTTCGCAGGGGAGGGAAGCCGCATGTACGACTCAGGTGAGAGCGGAGCCGCAGGTGCGGCCGAGGCAGGCGGGGCCCTCAAGGCGGCAACCGTCCAGTGGCCGTCGGGGCAGGTGATCGTGTGTCCGATGTGGGCGGCGATGAGCAGGGTCACCGTGGGCAAGGGCAAGGCGCCCGCCGCAGCCCCTGATTTCACGGTGGCCAGGGAGAGCCCGCCGCCGAAGCTTACCGACACGGAACAGCGGGTGATCGAGCTGATGGCGCAGGGGCTGTCAAACGCAGCCATAGCATCGCGTCTGTACGTGTCGGTGAACACGGTGAAGACCCACGTCAGGTCCATCTTCCACAAGCTGGGCGTGCACAACAGGAGCATGGCAGTGGCCTATGCCCTGGCGTCAGGCATCATCGACATCTCCAGCTCCCTAATTCACCTCGTCGGTTCGCCCGTTCAGGCGGTCCACGAACGCCCCGAATGATGGTAGCATATGGGTGCAAGCGCGACCGCGGCAACGGTGCGAACCATCTCGAAGGTGTCGGAGGTGAGTGTCATGTTCAAGGTGATGGCCGGCCGTGGCCCTAGGGCGAACGTGTCGATCAACGGCATCTGCATTTCCTTCCCGCTCTGGGGCTTCATCATCACCATCGGCTGATCCCGCCGAGAGCCTGGGGAACCGACCTCCCCGGCCGGTTGGTTCCCGCCCACCGTAGGAGGAGGCGATGTCCGTGATGGACAGGTCTCGAGTGTACAAGCTTTCCCAGGGTACCCAGATGATCCAGGGAGCCCACGGCACCCTTCTCGTCAACGTCGAGCGGGGGTCGTGGGCCAAGCTGTCGCCTGAGGCCGGCGGATACCTCAGCGCTGTGCTGGGAGTAAGCGTGGGCAGCGTCTGCGACAAGCTGCTTGAGAGGCACGGTCCCTCTGCCGCAGCGGAATTCGTCTCCACGCTGGAAAACCTGACGCGAATGGGCCTGCTTGACCAGCACGTGGGCTTCGGTCACGTGCGTGAAGGACATCCGGTTGGGGGATGGGCTCAGACGTGGCGGATCAGGCGGCCGCAGCGTGCGTACTTCGTGGTCACAGAGAACTGCAATCTCCGCTGCTCAACGTGCTACCGCGGTTTTCAAGGGGTGGAAGCCTCGCCGGATGAGGCCCGGCGCTCCGCCCAGTGGATCGCACAGCTCGGGCCTGATGAAGTGGTGGTAACAGGGGGAGAGCCCGCCCTCAGGAACGACCTTTTCGACCTGATCGGCATCGTGTCGGCTGGCGCGAAACGCACCGTGCTGTCCACCAACGCCACCATCATTGACACGGCCACAGCTCGGCGCATCGCACAGCTCGGCTGCGACGTGCAGGTGAGCGTCGAGTCGCCCGACCCCGACGTTCACGATTCGGTGCGGGGCGAAGGTTCCCACATGGCTACGGTGCGCGGCGTAGAAAACCTGGTGGCCGCAGGCGTGCGCCGCCTGGAGCTGGTGACCACCGTGGGCAACCTGTCAGGCTTCAAACCCGACGCCATGGAGGATTTCAGCAGGAAGCTAGGCGCCACCTACCACGTTAGCCTCTTTCAGCCCGTGGGCAGAGGCTCGACGAAAGCTCTTCCCCTGGAGGACGCGTTCACCTTCGCCGGCGCCCTCATCGATCACCTGGAGGCCTGCTGGCGTCGGGCCCGCGGGCCGGCACGCTCCACTCTGGACCGAATGATGCATCCGGAGCCCCGCGCGCGCTGCGGCGCGGGGGAGAGGGTGATCGCCGTCTCGGCTCGCGGGATGGTGTACCCATGTCACCTCCTCTACAACCCCGAGATGGCCATAAGCTTGGATCACGCCGAGGAGCTCATGAGGGAGCGCGGTGAGATTCGGGCGTGGGTGCTGCCTGACGTCGATACCATGCCAGGCTGCAGAAACTGCGATGTGAGGTACTTCTGCGGCGGAGGATGCAGGGCCGCGGCGTTGCAGGTGAGCAGCGATATCTCGGGGCAGGATCCTCGGTGTCACGGATACCGTGCGTTCTTCAGGAGCATGATGTGGGCGTGGCAGGATGGGCGCGCTGTCGGCGAGAACCTGAGGTCTGCGAGGGAGATGCTGCGATGTCAGCGGGAACTGCGGCAGTGACCGCGATCGTTGTGGCGTCGGCGACGGCTCGGGCGTTGGCTTGGAGGAGGCTGGGCGTCTCCAGCATCGATATCGGGGACATGCTCCTTGTGGCGATGTTCGCAGTGGCCTTGCTTGGCAGGTGCGACCCGGCTGTGTCGTTCGGCATAATCGGCAGGTTGCGTTGGACCGCGGTGGCCGGAAGCGCCGCGCTGTTCTTGGCAGGCGCGGCCGTGGGCAGCGGCTGGCGCGATCGCCTGTGGGATAAGTGGCGCCGGTGGATGGAACGCGCAGGGGTGAACCCGGGTGGGGCCGCCATCGCCGTGGGGCTGGCGCCGGCGAGCTGGCGCATGGCGGCGGCTGCGGCGCTCACGGCGTCAGGGGCATTGCTCGAGGAGATGCTGTTCAGGGGGTTCCTTCTGAGGTGGGTGAGGGAGCTTGTGGGATTCTGGTGGGCCGTGGCGGCGCAGGCGGTGGCGTTCGGGCTGGTCCACGCGGTACCCATGGCGCGAGCCGGGGCGCCTGCGCCACTGGTGGCTTACTGCATGCTGATGCCCGCCGGAATCGGGCTCGGGCTGGGGGCGCTGGCCAGATGGGGGCTGGTCTACCCGTGGGCGGTGCACTGGGCGCTGAACTGGTGGGCGGCGGTGCGAGGCGGGGGCCGAGAGGATAACGGTAAGTAACAGTAGAATTAGACGATAATACCACAGATACCACGCGGCGAACCGAGCCGCGGCATCGAGGAGCGCCATCATGTTTGTTGACCAAGTTGAGGTATACGTGAAGGCTGGCGACGGCGGCAACGGAGCGGTCGCCTTCAGGCGTGAGAAGTACGTGCCCAGAGGAGGCCCTTCCGGCGGCGATGGAGGCCGCGGCGGCAGCGTGATAGCTGTGGCAGACGAGGCAGTCCATACGTTGATGGACTTCAGATACCAGAAGCACCTCAAGGCGAAGAACGGCCGGCCAGGAGGGAGCAGCAACAAGACTGGGGCGGACGGGGAGGATCTCATCATCAAGGTGCCTGTGGGGACCATCGTCAGGGACCTTGGCACTTCCGAGGTCATCGCCGACCTGGCGGCGCCCGGCCAGAGGGCGGTGCTGGCGCGTGGAGGTGCCGGTGGGCGCGGAAACGCAAGGTTCGCGACGCCGGTGAGGCGCGCCCCCAAGTTCGCGGAGAAAGGCGAGCCCGGCCAGGCAAGGCAGATACTTCTGGAGCTCAGGCTCCTGGCTGACGTGGGGATCATAGGCTACCCCAACGCCGGAAAGTCGACGCTGCTGTCGAGGATCTCGGCCGCCCGGCCCAAGATCGCGGACTACCCCTTCACCACGCTCGCGCCGGTGCTGGGCGTGGTCCAGGTGGACCACGACAGCTTCGTGGCGGCGGATATTCCCGGCCTCATCGAGGGGGCGTCGCAGGGCCTCGGGCTTGGGCACCAGTTTCTCAGGCACATAATGCGAACCCGCCTTCTGGTGCACGTGGTGGACGTGTCGGAGCACTCGGGCAGGGATCCGTTGTCGGACTGGGAGAACATCCGCGAGGAGCTCAGGCTCTACGATCCTTCCCTGGCAGACAGGCCCGAGATAGTGGCGGCGAACAAGTGCGACCTTCCGGGGTCCTCCCAGCGGGCGGCGCTCCTTCGGGCGAGACTGGAACCTGCCGGCACGAAGGTGTTCGAGATCTCCGCGGTCACCGGGGAGGGGGTTGGGAAGCTGCTGTACGCCGTGCGGGAGGAACTGGCGAAGCTGCCGCCTCCTCAGCCCCTGGCGGAACCGGAGGCCGAGGTGGTGGAGTACGTGGCACGGGGCCCGCGCCTCAGGGAGGTCACCATCCATCGAGACGGCGACGTCTTCGTCGTCAGCGGCGAGGGCGTGGAGAGGTTGCTTGTCAGGACCGACATCGACAACGAGGCGGCGATGGCCAGGTTCTCAGGGATGCTGGAGAAGGCAGGCATATACCAGCTGCTGCGGGAGCATGGGATGAAGCCTGGCGACACCATACGTATAGGCGACGAAGAGTTCATCTACGGCGATGAGTTCGACATCGACCGTGACTAGCAGCTGGGAGGGCATTCGATGCTTCGAATAGGCATCATGGGCGGCACCTTCGACCCCGTTCACTACGGCCATCTGGTGGCGGCGGAGCAGGCTTGGTACAGGTTCGGCCTTGATAAGGTGGTGTTCGTGCCCACGGGCCGCCCGCCGCACAAGCCCGAAAGCCAGGTGAGCGATGCCCACCACAGGCTGCGGATGACGGTGCTGGCCACGCAGAGCAACGAACACTTTGAGGTGTCGTCTGTGGAGGTGGACAGGCCGGGGCCAACGTACGCCATCGACACCGTTCGGCAGTTCCGGGATGCTTACCCGCCTGGCACTGCCCTGTACTTCATAACTGGCGCCGACGCCATCCTGACCATGATGGAATGGAAGGATTCAGACACTTTGGTGCAGCTGTGCGAGTTCGTGGCGGCGACCCGCCCAGGCTACCAGCTGGCAGATGAGCGAATTCGGGAAATCTTCGGCCCCGCGGCCCACAGGATCCACTTCTTCGAGGTGCCGGCGCTGGCCATCTCCTCCACTGACATCAGGGACAGGGTGAGGACTGGCAGGCCCATCAGGTACCTGCTGCCCGACGCGGTCATGGACTACATTGCCGGTGCCGGCCTCTACCGTGACTGAGTTAGCCGGCCCTGACGCATGACGCGCTATTGAGGCGGGGAGAATATGCCCACTAGCCACGGTACGAGGGGGAGGAGTGACGATGCCTGGCGAGATCAGAAGCGAGCCCAGCGTGACCCTGTACGTGGGCAACCTGCCGTGGAGTGTGGATGACGCGCAGCTGAGACAGGTGTTTGAGGCGCACGCCGACGTGTTGGCAGCGCGCGTCATCACCGACAGGGAGACGGGCCGGTCCAGGGGCTACGGGTTCGTGGAAGTGCCGGCGCACAGTGCGCAGCCTGTCATCCAGTCGCTGAACGGAACGGTTCTTGGAGGCCGTGAGCTCACCGTCAACGAGGCCAAGAACGTTCGGCACTGAAGCTGACGTGCGAGGGCCGATGCCCCCGGTGTTTTCGACTCGGGGGCGTTGTGCTATCATGGGACTACAGAGCGCGTAGGGGGTGTGACCAGCTGCGGCCTGAGCAGGCAGAGGTGCTCCGGCGGCTCAGGGAGAGGCTCAAGACGTGCCTGCCAGAGGGCAGGTACCGGCACAGCCTGGGCGTGGAGATGGCCGCCACTATGCTGGCCAGAAGGCACGGCGCCGACGAGTTCGCATGTGCCTGTGCCGGGCTGCTCCACGATGTCGCCAGGGACCTGGACGCCGAGAGCCTTCGCCGATTGGCGGAGGAGGTGGAAGGTGAGGAGGTGGAGGCCGCCGACGCGGTGCTCCTCCACGGGCCGGTCGGGGCCGTGCTGGCGGCGAGGGAGTTCGGCATCGACGACCCCCGCGTTCTGGAGGCCATAAGGTTCCACACCACCGGGGCGCCGGGGATGAGCCTTGAGGCCAAGGCGGTTTGCCTCGCGGACTTCATTGAGCCCGGGCGCAGCTTTCCAGGGGTCGACCGTATTCGGGAGCTTGCCGAGACTGACTTGGACTTGGCCCTGGCAGAGGCGCTGGAAGGTTCCATAAAATACGTCAGCTCCACAAAGGGTCCGACGGCGGATCAGGCGGCGCTGGCCAGGTCAAGGGCCCTGGTGGACGAGATACGCAGTTCACGGGAGGTTGGTGAGTTCACTGCAGGTTAGAGTCAGGACGTTCAATTCCGACCTGCCATCGCACTCGGCAGCGGTGAGCGCTGCCATGGCCGCGCATGAGAACAAGGCCGAGGACATAGTGATCCTCGATATGTCCGGCATTTCCATCATGGCTGACTACTTCGTCATATGCACCGTCAACACCGACACCCACGCTAGGGCGGTGAGGCAGGCGGTGGTGGAGGCCCTGGAGGGAACGGGCATGAACCTTAGGGGCAGGGAGGGGGCGGACGCCTCCGGATGGGTGCTGTTGGACTGGGGAGACGTCGTCGTGCACGTGTTCGAGAGGGAACAGCGGGACTACTACTGCCTTGACAAGCTGTGGGGGAACGCGCCCAGCCGAAGGCTGGTGGAATCAGAGTCAGGGGAGCCGATGTTGGTCTGAACACGTGGACGCGGCAAAACTCCAAACAGCGCTTGACTCGCGTTCGACGCCGAAGTATAATGAAACTTGCTTGACAACGGTATCGGCAAACGCGATGACGAGGAGCAGTAGATTCCGCAACGGCCCGAAGAGAGCCGGGGGTTGGTGCGACCTGGCGGCACGGTGGTTTCGAACTCGCCTCCGAGCGGCGCAGGTGAAGCTAAGGGCGTAGTCTGCGACGGATGGCTCCGTTAACTGCCGAGAGGCGCATGTTAAGTATTGCGTGGGGCTGTAGCTCAGCTGGGAGAGCGCTTGAATGGCATTCAAGAGGTCGAGGGTTCGATCCCCTTCAGCTCCACCATTCTCTTTATGTATGTGTGCGCGATGAAGCTTCAACCTTGCCTGGACCTTCATTGCGGCGTGCGCGCAAATGGGTGGTACCGCGAACCTTTTCGCCCCTGTCAGCTTCGGCTGTCAGGGGTTTTTGCTTATTGTCAGTCTCGTTGGGCGTAAGAACGTTGGAACGATCTTGGGGGGCGAGCCATGCGCGACAAGTATTTCGCTCAAGAAGTCGAGGAGAAGTGGCAGAAGAAGTGGGAGGCTGACGGAGCCTACAGGGTGACCGAGGATCCCGCGAAGCCCAAGTACTATCTGCTGGAGATGCTGCCCTACCCTTCAGGGCGGATCCACATGGGGCATGTGCGCAACTACTCCATCGGTGACGTCATCGCCAGGTACAGGCGGATGTGCGGATGGAACGTGCTCCATCCCATGGGGTGGGACGCTTTCGGGCTCCCGGCGGAGAACGCAGCCATCAAGCACGGCAGGGATCCGGAGGAGTGGACCAAGAGCAACATTCACTACATGAGGATCCAGCTGAAGCGCCTAGGCTACAGTTACGATTGGGACAGGGAGATAACCTCCTGCAACCCCGATTACTACCGCTGGACCCAGTGGTTGTTCCTGCAGTTCTACAAGAACGGTTTGGCCTACAAGAAGGCGCAGAAGGTGAACTGGTGCCCCTCGTGCATGACGGTGCTAGCCAACGAACAGGTTGTTAACGGGCACTGCGAGAGGTGCGACGCCAGGGTCACCAAGCGCAACCTGGAGCAGTGGTTCTTCAGGATCACCGACTACGCTCAGCGCCTCCTGGACAACCTGGAGACTCTCACCGGCTGGCCTGAGCACGTGAAGACGATGCAGCATAACTGGATCGGCCGGAGCGAGGGCATGGACATCGAGTTCCCGTTGGCAGACATCCCGGGCTCGCTGAAGGTGTTCACCACCCGTCACGACACGCTCTACGGCGTCACCTACGTGGTGATAGCGCCCGAGCACCCGGCGGTGGAGGCGCTGATCTCGGGCAAGCCCAACGAGGCGGAGCTGAGGGCCTTTGTCGCTGACGTCATCGCGCAGGAGGACATCGAGAGGACCAGCGAGGAGACTGAGAAGATCGGCATGTTCACAGGCTCCTACGCCATTAACCCTGTTAACGGCGAGAAGGTGCCGGTATGGATCGGCAACTACGTGCTAATGGAGTACGGCACCGGAGCCGTGATGGGAGTGCCCGCCCACGACCAGAGAGACTTCGAGCTGGCCAAGAAGTACGGCTTGCCCATACGGGTGGTGATAGTGCCCGAGGGCGGAAGCGCCGACATGGAGCTGGCGCAGGCCTACGAGGGGCCGGGCGTGCAGGTGAACTCCGGGCCGTTCGATGGGATGCATACCGACCAGTCCAGGCAGGCCATCGCCGACTACGTGGAGGCTAGGGGTCACGGCAGGAGGGCGGTGCATTACCGTCTGCGCGACTGGCTCATCTCCCGGCAGCGGTTCTGGGGCGCTCCGATCCCCATCGTCTACTGCGACGCATGCGGCGAGGTGCCGGTGCCCGAAAGCGACCTGCCGGTGCTGCTTCCCAGCGGGGTGAAGTTCATGCCCACTGGCCAGTCTCCACTTGTAGACTGTCCCGAGTTCGTGAACACCGCCTGTCCGCGCTGCGGTGGCCGGGCGCGCCGCGAGACGGACACCATGGACACATTCGTGTGCTCGTCATGGTACTTCCTGAGGTACACGTCTCCGCACAGTAAGGATGGCCCGTGGTCCAGGGCGGCTGCGGATTACTGGATGCCGGTGGACCAGTACATCGGCGGCGTGGAGCACGCCGTGATGCACCTGATGTACGCCAGGTTCTTCACAATGGCCCTTAAGGACATGGGCCTTGTGGGCGTGGAGGAGCCCTTCACCCGCCTTCTCACCCAGGGCATGGTGCTGATGGGCGGGTCCAAGATGTCGAAATCCAAGGGCAACATCGTGGATCCCGACGACATCGTGGCGAAGTACGGCGCCGACACCGCCAGGCTCTTCACGCTCTTCGCATCGCCTGTGGAGAGGGACATGGAGTGGAGCGACGAGGGCGTCGAGGGATGCTGGCGGTTCATGCAGCGAACCTGGCGCCTGGTGGGGCAGATCATGGAGGCGAAACAGGTTGAGGCCGCCGCGGACGGGCCGGTTGAGGTGGCGCGCGAGGTGAGGCGCGCCGCTCACAGCGCGCTCAAGAAGGTCAGCGCGGATATCGCCGAGAGGTACGCGTTCAACACCGCCATAGCTGCCATCATGGAGTTCGTCAACGCCCTTTACGCCCTGAAGGACCAGGCCATGGCGAGCCAGTCCGGGCGGAAGGCTGTCGACGAGGCCCTAGAGCTGCTCATCCTCATGATGGCACCGTTCGCGCCGCACCTTGCGGAGGAGCTGTGGGAGGTCACCGGGCACGCAGGAAGTGTCCACGACGCGGCTTGGCCTCAGGTGGACGAGTCAGCGCTGGAGGTCAGCTCCGTCGAGATCGCCGTGCAGGTCAACGGCAAGGTGCGCGACCGCATCGTCGTGCCGGCCGACGCCCACCAGGAGCAGGCTGTGGCTGCGGCCCTGGCCAGCGAGAGGGTGGCGGCTGCCGTCGCCGGCAAGGCCGTCAAGAAGACGGTGTACGTGCCGGGCAAGCTGGTGAACATCGTCGTAGGATAGACGCGAGAGCTGCGCCGGGGGCAGACCCTGGCCGGGGGCCGGGGACGGTGGGCGCCCTGAGGAATCCCCTGGTTAGCTAGGCATACCGGACGAAGCGCCGGGCATGTGAGGGATGGTAATATCACCTCACAGGGCCCGGCATTCTGTTTACTCGAGCGCCGGGCATAACGGGGCTGACCAGGGTGAAGGGGGAGCTTGGCATGACCGGGGTGATACGAGCCAGGCTGTGGCTTCTCATCGCAGGGCTGGCCCTTCTGGGAATGGCAGTGATGGCGTTCAGAGGGGCGCAGGGCACGGTGGTAGTGTCTCTCACCGATGCGGCGGGAGCCGTTGAGCGGCCGGACGCTGCCGTGCAGGAGGCGGAAACGGCTGCTGTCAGTGCGTCGGGGCCCGTGGCTGCGGCCGGCGCGGAGCCAGCCCTCGATGGCCCGTCCCGTACGGTGCCGGCTCCCAGGATTCTGGTGCACGTGGCGGGCGCCGTGGCCCACCCGGGCCTCTACGAGCTTGACTTGGGCGCAAGGATAGCCCACGCCGTGGAGGCGGCCGGAGGGGCGCTGCCTGAGGCCGATCTCGACGGCGTGAATCTGGCGCTGCCCCTGCGCGACGGGCAGCAGGTGTTCATCCCGAGAAGGCCCCCTACCTCGGAGCCGGTGGGTGCTGTGGTCCCTCAGGCGCGGTCTGCCGGCGTCACGCCGCCTGGCAGGGTGGACGCGTCGGCCCGTCTGCCGGAGGACGATGGTGAGCCCGACGGCGGGAACCAGCTGGTGAACATCAACGTCGCGGGCATCGATGAGCTATGTGCTCTGCCGGGGATCGGGCCGGCGCTGGCAAGCAGAATAGTGGAGTACCGCCAGCTAAATGGCCCTTTTCAATCTGTCGAGCAGCTTCTTGAGGTGTCGGGCATCGGCCCTTCGAAGCTCAAGCAGATCGCCCCGTTGGCGACGGTAAGGTAGAGGCCGGATGGCGGGGCTGGTGCTACCGGCATTCACGGCAGGCGTCATCGTCGGGGTGACGGCCGACTGCCACGGCGTGCCCCGGTACGCGTGGCTTGCGTGCGCGTCGGCGCTGTGCCTCGCCACATGGCGACGCGTTCCGCTGATGCTCTTCAGTCCAGGGACCAGGCGCAGGTGGGCGACGGCAGGGCTGGCGCTGGCGGGCGCGATCGCCGGCGCGGCCGCCGTGGCCAGGATTGACGCGATGGCCCCTCACTCCATCGCCCTGTATTCAGGGCAGGCCGTGGTCATCCAGGCAGACGTGGTGCGCGCCACGCCGAAGCAGCAGGGCTCGAGGCTGACTCTGGCCAGAGTGCAGGTGGCAGACGATGCAGGCCTGTACCAGGAGCGCTCGGGCCTTCTGGAGCTGGATCTGCCGTCGTCCCTCGGGCAGGCGGTTGAAGGCACCAGGGTGCAGGTGGCGGCGGAGCTCTGGCCAGTGCCCAGGAGGATGAATCCGTCTGAGCTTGACTGGAAGGTATCGATGCTCGCCAAAGGGGTTCACGCCTCCGGCAGGGCGGTGGGCGGACTTGTGGAGCTGGGAAAGGCGCGGCGGGGCCCTCTGTCAGTCGCCAGCCAGTGGCTGCGCTCCGCAGGGCTGCAGGCTGCGGAAACCCTGCCACCGGACGAGGCTAGCGTGCTCCGAGGCCTACTGCTCGGCGATTCCTCCCAGCTCTCGCCGGAGCTCAGAAGGAGCTTCTCAGCCGCGGGCGTATCCCACCTTCTGGCTGCATCCGGTCTCCACCTCGGGATAGTGTACGCCCTCGTGTGCGCGGCCACAGCGAGACCAGGCCTTCCGCCCTGGGCAGCGCCAGCGCTGGCCACGGTGGGAGGACTGGTGTATGCCGGAGCCGTGGGATTCAAAGCCTCCATCGTTCGGGCGCTTCTGGTGCTGTGCGTCGCGAACGCAGCGGCCCTGGTGGGGCGGGTCCCGTCCCCCCTGCACACGGTGTGTCTGGCGGCATGTGTGCAGGTTCTGTGGCAGCCGGCGCTCCTGTGGGACCTAGGTTTCAGGTTGTCTTACGCGGCCTTCTGCGCGGTGGTGGTTATGTCAAGGACCGCAAGGGAGCGCAGGCTGAAGGGAACCGTGGCGGCGCTGGCCACGTCCGCTTCGGTATGCGCCGTAACGTGGCCCGTGGTGGCCGGAGTTGATGGCAGGGTAAGCCTCATCGGGCCGGTGGCGAACCTGGTGGCCATCCCTTTGGCATCGCTGGCACTGCTGGGCGGGATGGCCGGTGCCCTATTGGGAGCGGTGGTCCCCGCGGCGGGAGCCGTGATCGCACAGGGGGCAGGCTGCGCTCTCTCGGCTCTCATCGCGTGTGTCCGGCTCGCTGCGGCCGTGCCTTTCAGCGAGGTGCGGGTCGGCGCGCCCTCGGGCCTCTCGTGCGTTGCCTACTACTCGGCCCTGGCAGGCGCCTTCGCGGCATGGGAGGATCCGATTCGGGCGGCACGGCTTGTAAGGATCTTGCGAAGGCACAGGGCAGTGTGTGGCGTCGTGGCGCTGGCGGCCGTCCTCGTGGCCGCCGCGCCTGGCGGCTTTCGGCTCACGGCCTTGTACGTGGGGCAGGGAGATGCGATCTTAATCAGGAGCCCTGCCGGTGCATGCGTTCTCGTGGATTCGGGGCCGCCGGCGTTCGGTGAAAGCCAGCTTGCGCCGTTCCTGGCACGTCAGGGCGTGCACCATCTGGACGTTGCCGTGATCACCCACGAGCACGCCGATCACGCAGGCGGGCTTCGGGCGGTGGCCGGGGTCGCATCCATCGGCGTCCTGGCGGTGGGCCAGGGCATGCCTGAGGACGAGGTCGATAGGCTGCTTGCGGCTGCAACCTCCGACGGGAGGCGCCCTGAGCTCCTGGTGATGCGCCGGGGCCAGGTGCTGCGCGTGGGCGACCTCACCTTCGAGGTGCTGCATCCTGACGGGCTCGAGGCGGCCACCCCCAACGCCAGGTCTGTGGTCCTGCGCCTCGCGTTCAGGGACTTCTCATGCCTGCTCTGCGCCGACGCCGGCGCAACCTTCGAGACGTGGGCAACGACGCAGACGCAGCTTCAGGCAGACCTGCTGAAAGTGGCCCACCACGGGTCCAGCTCGGCGTCTTCCTGGGCATTCCTAAGTGCGGTGTCTCCGCGGTGGGCGGTGGTGTCGGTGGGGCCCAACCGCTACGGGCATCCGTCTCCAGAGGTGATGGAAAGGTTATCGTCGGCGGGAGCGGAAGCCTACAGGACCGATGTTTCGGGCGCCGTGGAAGTAAGGACAAACCGGCTGACAGGCGGCGCAAGGCTTGTGACCTTTGGAGAAAAGCGCAGCGTAGTGCCGATGTTCCGCCGTCTTCGAAGTATCACGAAATAGGTCTTCAGGGGAAGGGATAGAATCCTGCCCGTCGAATAGGAGACTGCGAGGCCAAATCGGAAAGGGGGGTAGTCCCGCCTGCACCTGCAGAGCGGGGGCACGACTTGAAGAGGTTTGCGGTCCTAACCCTGAGCCTGTTGCTTCTCGTGATCGTATCGTTAGGTTCGTCTGTGGCCGCCAAGAAGGTCGAGATAACCTTCTGGCATGCCATGGGCGCGCAGCTGGGAGATACCCTGGAGTCACTGGTGAGCGAGTTCAATGCCCAGAGCCCCGACGTGTTCGTGAGGGCGGAATACCAGGGCAACTACGGCGCTCTCAGCCAGAAGCTGGTTGGAGCCCTGGTGGCCCGCAAGCCTCCAACGATGGCCCAGGTATACGGCAACTGGGCAGCGGAGTACATAGACGGCAACGAGCTCGTGCCGGTGGAGAAGTTCGTCTACGGTCCCAATGGCCTGTCCACCCTGGAGATTGAGGACATCTGGGATGGTCTCAGGGCGGGCTGCATGTTTGACGGCGTATGGTATACGATGCCCTTCAACAAGAGCGTATACGTGCTGGTGTACAACAAGGACGCCTTCGATGAGGCGGGCATCGCCAATCCCCCTGCCACGTGGCAGGAGCTCCTTGAGGCGGCTGAACGCCTGACCATACGCGATGGGGACAAGATCGTCAGGTACGGCATAGGTCTCAGGCCCAACGTCGACATCTTCGCGTGCTTCTTCTTCAACTCCGGCGGCGAGTGGCTGGATGCCGCGGGCAAGGTCAACGTGAACGGCCCTGCCGGCATCAGGGCGCTGCAGTTCATGACGGACCTGCTCCACAAGTACAAGGTGGCGTACTACGTGCCCGGCTACCTCGATGCTGACTTCGGGGCCGAGAAGGTCGCGATGTACCTCACCACGTCCCCCGGCCTGAGCTACACGGAGGAGTCCGTGGCCGGCAAGTTCAACTGGACCGCCGCACCGCTTCCTTACGCCGATCCGGCGTTCAAGTCGACTCCTGTGGCCGGCACTGACCTGGCCATCTTCGCCAGGGCCAGCCAGGAAGAGCAGGAAGCTGCTTGGAAGTTCATCAAGTGGCTGATAGAGCCCAGGCAGACCGCCAAGTGGGCCATAGGCACCAGCTACATCCCGATAAGGAAGTCCGCGATGCACCTGGAGATGATGCAGAAGTGGTTCGCGGAACATCCCAGGGATGAGCAGAGCCTGCAGCAGCTGAGGTACATCAAGTACGATCCAAACATCGCCGCGTGGAGTACCATCCGCAACGACATCTCCGAGGCGGTGGAGAAGGTGTTCCTCGGCAGGGCCACCCCGAAGGAAGCCCTTGATGAGGCGGTTACCAAGGCCAACGCGAGGCTGTAAAGGTGAAATGCTTCGGCTAGGTTGACCAATTCTGCCCGGGGGATGCTTGGCGGCGAGCCTGGATTCCCCGGGCTTCCATTGCGCGGAGGGATGACCATGAGCTTTCGCATGCGCGCCATGGGCAGCCTGGCGCTGGTAGGGGCCATCCTGGCTGTTTCCGCGCTGTGCGCCGGCGCCGGGCAGGTGGATCCGGATCCGTGGCAGGGCTACAGCTTCTTCTTTGGCAACCTGCACAGCCATACCTCGTACTCAGACGGGGTGCTGACGCCCACCGACGCCTTCATTGTGGCCAGGGACGCCGCCGACATGGATTTCCTCGCAGTGACCGATCACGGCTACTACATGCAGGAGTCCACCAACCTGCATCACTGGTACCAGGCGCTGGCTGAGGCCGACGCCATGTACGAGCCGGGGCGGTTCGTCACGCTCATCGGGTTCGAGTGGACGTTTACCGACGGGCACATGAACGGCCTGGATACCCCCGTGGCCGCCTCGCGTGACACCCATCGGGACATGCAAGCTTTCATCGATTTCTTGATCGAGCACGACGGGATAGGCGTGTTCAATCACCCCAACTACGACATCCAGCCCAACTGGAACGACTTCGAATACAGGGGCGACGCCGACAGGCAAGTGGCGCTGCTGGAAGTGGGCTCCGGCCCCTACCGGCACAACATCACCAACGAGCGCGCCTACCAGCGAGCCTTGAACCGAGGTTGGCACGTGGGCGCCGCAAGCAACCAGGACAACCATCGCGCGGACTGGGGAACGGCAACGCCCGCCAGGACGGGCGTAGTCGCTCCGGAGCTGACCAGGGAGAGCATACTTGCGGCCCTCAGGGCCATGAGGACGTACGCCACGGAGGACCGGAACGTCAGGGCCTTCCTGGCGTGCCAGGCTCAGCCCATGGGCTCGTCGGTGGAGGCCGTGAGGCGGGAGGACGGCGGCTTCGTTTCGCTTCAGTTCCGCGTGCTGGTGGACGACCCTGACGCCGACGACATACTGGCGTCGGTGGAGATAGTGTCAAACGCCGGCACGGTATGGCGTGATGAGCCCAACCGTCCGGGCGTCTACGACGCGGCCTTTGAGCTTCTGCCTTCCTCCAGCTACACCTGGTTCTACCTCAGGGCCAGGCAGGCCGATGGCGACCTCATAGTGTCATCGCCCGTGTGGGCTACGTCAGGCAGCGGGCTGGCCGCGTGCGATCTCGAGGTCGTCGACAGGGTGCCGCAGGCCGGCAGGGAGCTGAAGGTGCGCGCGGAGATCGTCAACCGGAACGACGAGCCGGTCCGCGGCTGCCAGGCGTCGCTCTTCGTGGCGGACGATGCCGGACGCCGCCGCGTGGCCACGGCCACACTGGACCTGCCGGCCGCGCGGGGAACGGAGGTCCTGTTCTCGTTCGTGCCCGAGCGGGAGGGGAAGTGCCGTCTGGAACTGCAGCTTGAGGCGGAAGGCTTCACCGGCGACGCCCCGGACGTGTTCGTTGGCGCCGCCGTGGAGGTGCGGAAGGCCGGTCTTCCGAAGATAATCATAGATGAGGGGCACAACAACAGGTACTCGGGATACATGAACAGGTTCGTGGCCCTTCTGGCTGACCTGGGGATGGAGCCTGTGGCGAGCAGGCGCGCCATCGATGGTGAGGTCCTGCGCGGAGCGCGGGTGTTGGTGGTGAACATGCCTGAGGAGGGGTTCGCGCTGACCCCTACGCGCTTTGCCGAGGCTGAGATCGACGCCCTGGCCGATTTCGTGCTGGGCGGAGGCTCGATCCTGATCTCGGGTTGGTCGGCGGCTGACGACGGATCCCGCGACCCCGGCGACCTCAACCGGCTGCTGGAGAAGCTGAGCGCGGCGATGAGGTTCGTCGAGAACCCTGAGCCGGGCGAGGAGGTTTCCGCCGCGGCACGCCACATGGGCGGCGTGGTGGAGGCGTCATGGGCCGGCGGCGCCATCAGGGCGGAGGAGGCCAGGCCCCTCCTGGTGGGAGAGGGGCCTGACGTGGTGGCGGTGGCATGTGGGACCGAGGTGGAACAGCCCTTCGCAGCGCTGCAAGAGACGGGGCAGGGGCGCGTCGCCGTGCTGGCGGCACCGACCTTCTCCGACTACGACCTGTTCAGGACGGGATACTCTAACGCCGAGTTCGTCGCGGCCATCATGGAATGGCTTTGCGGAGGGGGGTGGCCCGGAAGATGAGCGCAAGGAGAGCCAGACGGAAGCTGGTGCGCGACACGCTGGAGGCGTACTTGTACCTGGCGCCGGCCCTGGCGATACTGTTGGTGTTTCACTTCTTCCCGGCGTTCTACGCAGCCTGGATAAGCTTCTTCAACACGAACCTGATATCCAGGTGGCGGTGGGTCGGGCTCGGCAACTACATGGAGCTCTTGAGAGACCGGGACTTCATGCAGAGCGTGCGGAACACCGTCATATACGTGTTGGGCACGGTGCCGGTGGGGATGGCCATCTCGCTGGCTGTGGCGATCCTGCTTAACCGTCCCCTTAGGGGAAGGGCGGCGCTGCGTACCGCGTACTTCATGCCTTACGTTACCCCCGTTGTGGCCATATCCATCGTGTGGACGTGGATATACAAGGAGGACGCCACCGGCCTGCTCAACGCCATGCTGGCGTGGTTCGGCGTAAAGGAGCAGGCGTGGCGTCTGGATCCGAAGTGGGCGATGTTCGCGCTGTGCCTCATGAGCGTGTGGAAAAGCCTCGGCTACAACATGGTGATCTTCCTGGCGGGGCTGCAGAACATCCCGCAGGAGTACTACGAGGCGGCGCTGATCGACGGGGCTCGGGGCTGGTCAATGTTCAGCAAGATCACGTGGCCTCTGCTCTCGCCCACCACTTACTTCGTGGGCATCATGTCGGTGATCGGGTCATTCCAGGTGTTCACCCAGGTGTACGTGCTGTGGCCGTCGTCGCTGGGCGGGCCGCTGGGCACGACGAAGGTCGTGGTCAGGTACCTCTACGAGATGGGCTGGAACTCCTTCAGGTTCGGATACGCTGCAGCCATAGGATACGCGTTGTTCGCCATCATCTTCGTCTTGACCCTGGTGCAGCGCAAGGTCGTGGGCAGCAGGGTACACTACCAGTAGTCGGAGGTGCCCAAGCGTGCGCGTGAAGGACAGAACTGGCAAGGCCGTCATCTACCTGCTTCTGGTGTTGGGCGCCGTCCTGATGCTGATGCCCTTCTACTACATGATCAGCACGTCGCTGAAAGGGCCCGAAGATATCTACGTGAACAGGCTGGTGTGGATACCGTCCCGCCTGGTGTGGAAGAACTACGTCACCGCGTGGCGGTCTGAGCCGTACTTCGGGCGGTACTTCGTGAACTCGGCGTTCATCGCCACCGTCACCACGCTGGCCCAGCTCGCCACGTCGGCGCTGGCGGCTTACGCCTTCTCCAGCTTCAGCTTCTGGGGCAAGGAGACCCTCTTCATGCTGCTTCTGGGCACGATGATGATCCCGAGCCAGGTGACGCTGGTGCCCAACTACGCCATCATCGCCAAGCTAGGATGGATCGACACGTACGCGGCGCTGATCGTTCCGTTCGCCGCCAGCGTTTTCGGGATATTCATCATGAGGCAGTTCTTTCAGACCATACCGCTGGAGCTATGGGACGCCGCGCAGATCGACGGATGCGGAAGGTTCAGATATCTTTGGAGCGTGATGGTGCCGCTGTCGAGGCCGGTGTTCATCACCAGCGGATTGTTCACGTTCATCGGAGGGTGGAACAGCTTCCTGTGGCCGCTGATAGTCACCAACACGCCGAAGCTACGCACCATTCAGGTGGGGCTCTCCCAGTTCAACCAGGAGTTCGGCACCAAGCCCGACCTGTTGATGGCCGCTTCCACCGTGGCCATCGCGCCGCTGCTGGTGCTGTTCTTCGTGGCGCAGAAGCACCTGATCCAGGGTATCGCCCACACCGGGCTCAAGAGCTAGGCAGAGCTAGGCACAGCTAGGCCAGGATGCGAGGATGATGAGAATGAGGTCAGACGTGGCCGCCGCCCTCAAGAGGGCACGCAGGCCTGTGATATACCTCCTGTACGGCGAGGACACGTACTCGCGCAACCGGTGTGTCCAGGAGCTTGAGCAGGCCCTGGCGTCGGCTTCCGGCGGCGCCGACCTGAACAGCTTCGACGCCGGGGCAGCCAGCTTCGAGGACATGGCTTCCGCCGTGATGATGGCGCCGATGTTCGGAGGCTCCCGGGTGGTGACTGTGCGCAGGTTCGAGCTGATGCCCGGGGAAGACCAGGAACGCTTCCTGGCGCGCCTGGTACAGGGGCCGGGGCCTGAGGAACACGCCGTGGCTCCCGACACCGCCCTCATCATCAGCTCGGCATCGAAGACGATCCCTCGAGGGCTCGTGGTAGCTGGCGGAGCCAACGTGGCGGCTTTCGAGTTCAGGGCAGCGCGAGCCCGCGAGGCGCAGGAGTTCGTACGCTGGAAGGCCGCGGAGATGGGCCTCACCATCGACTTCAGGGCTGCACAGGCAATTCAGGAGATGATCGGGTCGGACTTAGAGGCACTGGCAGGCGAGGTCGAGAAGCTGGCGCTGTTTCTCGGGCCGGACCAGCGCAGGATCACGCTGGAGCACATAAAGGCCGCGGTGGGCATCAACCCCACGCTGACCGTGTTCAACCTGTTTGACTCCATCGTGGATGGCAACCCTGCGGCAGCATATGCCAGCCTGGCCGATGTGATGAAGTCCGGGCGGAACGCGGTGTGGGTCCAGTCTACATTGGCGGGTCTGCTGAGGACGCTGATGCGGGCACGGTCCGACATTGACAGGGGCATCAGGAAGGCGCCTGGTGACTGGCGCGTTGAGAAAGCCTTCAGCCAGGCCAGGAAGCTCAGCCAGGCCACCTTGGCCAGGATGGTCTGCAGGGTGGCCCAGGCAGACAGGGACATCAAGACCGGCGCCATGGGCCAGGAGCTCTGCATGGACATGCTGGTGTCGGACTTGTGCGCCCTTGCAAAGCAAAAACCCCAGCGATGATCATCGCCGGGGCGTCATGCGCCCTGAACCCAAAGCCGAGGCTAGAGCCGAGTTAGATTGCTACATTGCCGAAGTTGCTTTGTTGGCCTTCTTAGCCAGCCGCGACTTGCGCCTGGCCGCCGCGTTCCTGTGCAGCACGCCCTTCTTTACCGCCTTGTCGATGGCGCTGAAAGCACGGCTAAGTTCCTGCGTAGAGCCTTCTGCACCGACTCTCGCCAGTGCCTCATTGTACCTGCGGATCGCGGTCTTGACGGAGGACTTCACCGAAGCATTCCTGAGAGCGCGCTTCCTGCTGGTGAGCACTCTCTTCTTCGCTGACTTGATGTTTGGCACCCTGCGTCACCTCCTCCGCCTTCTCATTGCACGTCTGATATTCTAACACGGGCATTTCTTCAATGCAAGACGATCCTCTCCAGTTACCCGTCGCGTCGCCGCAGCTGCCTGCGCCGACCCATGGGTGGGTCGTTGTGGCCGGAAAGCGACCCTCCGATGGATCACCCAGACGGTTCCTCGGCAGGAGAGCGCCAAGTCAACGCGAGAGAGCCCGCGCCTTGGCTTGGCGGGACCCTCTCGTTCGCGTCCCCCTGCCTATTCTTCCTGCGCGAAAGGTGCCCACGTGTGGACACACTACCACAGGAAGCGGGAAGCGAGAAGCGCAAACCGGCAAGCACTTCAACGTTCTGGGGAGGTTACGCACTTGGGCAAGAGATCGAGGCGCGAATCAGACATGGGTTTCTCGCCTCCGGGCGGAGGCGCGCTCAGGACCGACCTGGCTCTGGAAGCGCACCAGGCGGTTCAGCATGGGATAGGCCGGCCTATCCCAGGGGTGGTGTCGGAGGTAGCGGAGACTGAATGGGGTTCCATCACTAGGGCGACGGTGAGCACGCCGCAGGCCGCCCGCGCACTTGGCAAGAGCATAGGCACATACGTCACCATCGAGGCTCCTGACCTGCCCGCCCGCGACAAGACGCTTTCTGAGGAGGTGGCCGAAGCCCTAGCAGGAGAGCTGGTAGCGATGATCATCCGCAACTTCGGCGGCGCGGACTACCGCACGGCGCCGAACTTCACGACGCTTGTGTGCGGGCTGGGCAACTGGAACGCCACTCCCGATGCCGTCGGGCCTATGGTTGCTGAGAAGGTGCTGGTCACCAGGCACATCCACTCCATGACGCCGCCTGAGAAGCGCGGCGGGCTCCGGGCGGTGGCGGCGCTGTCCCCCGGGGTGCTGGGAACAACCGGGATAGAGACGGCTGAGATCATCGCAGGGGTCGTGGAGAGGCTCAAGCCCGACCTGATCATCGTCGCCGACGCGCTGGCGGCAAGGTCTGTGTCGAGGCTGGGCACCACCATCCAGCTGGGGGATTCGGGGATCCAGCCGGGCTCAGGCGTGGGCAACAGGCGATTCGGGATAACCCGCGATAGCATGGGGGTGCCGGTCATAGCGGTGGGAGTGCCCACGGTGGTCCACGCCATGACCATCGTTCAGGACGCGCTGGGCATCATGGGGCGGGCTGCGAGCGGCGCAGGCGCCCCCGGTGTTGCGGGCGCCCTGAATAGCGGGCCGCAGGGTGACGGGGCAGGCGCTCGTCCGGTGGGCCCTGGACCGATGGGGGCCGCGGTGGAGCCCGGGGAGCCGCCGCTGCCCCAGGCGGTGCAACAGATGCTCCAGCCGTACCTGGGCAGCCTGATCGTGACGCCCAAGGAGGTGGACGTCCTCAGCGAGGAGCTGGCCGAAGTGGTGGCAGGAGGCATTAATCTGGCCCTGCACCCTGCCATAGATGAGGAGGAGATCTATCAATACCTGCAGTAGCCTCGGCGACAATCGGACAGTAATAGACGAGGCGACGTCGGCATACGCTGCACGGAGAGGTGACTGCTGTGCAGCGAACGAGAAGGGCGAGGAGCCGGCGTCGCGGTGCAGGATCGGTGCTGGGCAGGCTCTTCGGCGTTTACCTGGTTCTCTGCGTCGTGGCGGCCGGCGCCGTATGGGTGCTCAGGCAGAGATCCGGCCTGACGGTGCCTGCCTCGGCGCCGGCTGAGCCGGGGCCCGCTTCCGCTCCCACCCTTGTGCAGAGGGTGGGGGACGCCCTGGAGCGCGTGTTGGATCTGGTGCGCCCTGCAGCCGCCAGGGGTCGGAACCTGCCGTCTGACGACGACAGGTTGCGTTCGTTCGGTGACAAGCTGCTGAGGGCCGTCCTTGACACCATGGGCGGCCTGGACCCCTCCGATCCCCGCACCATGCTACGTGCGGAGCTTCCGGTGCTGGTGCAGGCGAACATGCCGCAGCCTGCCTCCGATGCACCTGTCCTGGACGAGGCCGACCGCGTGGAACTTTCCGCCGCGGCGGTTCCGGTGGAACCGTGGACAGCGGAGCGACAGCCCCTCGATAGCCCGGGCCAGCAGGATCAGCAGGATCAGCAGGATCAGGGCAGGGCCGTGCTGGCCATATCGTCAGGAAGGTCCGGCACGTCGCAGGCGGCGACGTCGGCAGCGGCAACCTTGCCCTCAACCTCGGCCTCGACCTCGGTGTCGTCGCCGCAGCGCCTAAGCGGCGGCGCGCCTGCCCCCAGGGCATCTGCTTCCCTGGCGCCCCGGGTGGCGGTGCTGCACACCCACAGTTCGGAGGCGTACCGAGCGTCGCAGGGTTCCGACTACAGGTGGGGCAAGACCGACGGAGTGGTGAGGATAGGCGCGGTGCTGGCGGAAGAGCTGGAGAAGGCGGGCATCAAGTGCGTGCACTCCACGAAGGTGCACGACTACCCCGACTGGACCAAGAGCTACGCTCAGTCAGCCGCGACGCTCAGGAGCATCCTCGAGAAGAACCCTCAGATCGAGGCCGTAATCGACGTGCACCGCGACTCACTGCCTTCCGGCTCGGAGTCCCTCAGGGTGGCCACTGTGGCCGGGCAGAAGGTGGCCAGGGTCATGTTCGTGGTGGCCGACAACAGCTCCGGGCTGAGCCATCCCAACTGGCGGAACAACTACGCCTTCGCCCTGAAGGTCAGCGCGGCGCTGGACAAGATAGCCCCAGGCGTCAGTCGCGGCGTGGCCATACACAAGGGCGGCCGCTTCAACCAGCACATGCACGAGCACGCCATCATCGTGGAGATCGGGGGGACCACCAACACTCTTGAGGAGGCCACAAGAGCCGCGAAGCTGGTGGCACAGGCCATCGCCATGGTTCTATAGAGGGATGTGGGCGCTGGTAGCCGTGGCCCTGGCCGCAGTAGGGGTGGGGCTCCGGGCCGCCGACGCCAGGGTCACATCGCTCCTAGGGCCGGACATAGCGTGGCGCCCAACCCGGCTGGCGCTCCTCCGCGCAGGTCCAGAGAAGGAGGAAGCCGGGCAGTCGCAACTGTCAGGGGGACTAGGGACGCCGGATGCAGCCCACGAAGCGTCGGGGGCGGGCGGCACCGTATTGAAATTGGAGATAGGCGACACCAGCATAGAGCTGCGCGTCAGCACCGGACGGCGGAGAGGGCAGAGGTGAACCTCTGCCCTTGTGCTATAATAAAACGGTACCTAACAACGCGACACTATTCAAGTTCCTGAGGTGAACATGGACACTACCGCCATCCGAAACTTCTGCATCATCGCCCATGTGGACCACGGCAAGTCCACCCTTGCCGACAGGATCCTGGAGCTCACAGGGGCCATCGATCCGCGCGCCATGACCGAGCAGATGCTTGACCGCATGGACCTGGAAAGGGAACGGGGGATCACCATCAAGCTGAAACCGGTGAGGATCGACTACCGCCACACCGACGGCAACGACTACATCCTCAACCTGATTGACACTCCGGGCCATGTGGACTTCACGTACGAGGTGTCTCGGTCCCTCGCGGCCTGTGAGGGCGCCGTGCTTGTGGTGGACGCCACCCAGGGGGTCCAGGCGCAGACCCTGGCCAACCTGTACCTCGCCATCGACCACGGCCTTGAGATCATCCCTGTAGTGAACAAGGTGGATCTGCCCAACGCCGAGCCTGAGCGGGTCAGGGACGAGCTGGTGGACCTGCTCGGGATCAAGCCTGACGAGGTGCTCATGGTGAGCGCAAAGACCGGCGCTGGCGTCGACAGGGTGCTGAACGCAGTGGTGAACCTGGTGCCGCCTCCGTCCGGCAACCCCGATGCGCCCCTCAAGGCGCTGATCTTTGATTCGCATTTCGATCCGTACAGAGGGGTTATGGCCCACATCAGGGTGTTCAACGGGTCCCTCTCGGTGGGCGACGATATATTGATGATGAGCAGCGGCAAACGCTACACCCTCACGGAGCTGGGGGTGTTCCGCCCCGACATGCAGCCGGTATCGAACCTGGGCCCCGGCGAGGTCGGGTATCTCGCCGCCCAGATCAAGGAACTGGCCGACGCCTCGGTGGGCGACACGGTCACCCGGGCCGCCAGCCCGGCCCGAGAGCCGCTGCCCGGCTACCGTCCCGCCAGGCCCATGGTGTACTGCGGTATGTACCCTGTGGACACGGCGCAGTACCCTGCGCTTCGCGACGCCCTGGACAAGCTCAAGCTGAACGACGCGTCCATCTCCTATGAGCCGGAAACCTCGGCCGCGCTGGGCTTCGGCTTCCGATGCGGCTTTCTGGGCCTTCTTCACATGGAGATAGTCCAGGAGAGGCTGGAGCGCGAATATGGCCTCGAGCTCATAACCACCGCTCCATCGGTGGTGTACAAGGTGATCACCACCGCGCAGGACGAGCTTTACATCGACAACCCGGCTAACCTGCCGCCGGCGCACAAGATCGAAGAGATAGAGGAGCCTTACGTCCGCGCGACCATCTTCGTGCCCGCCGACTTGCTGGGGCCGGTGATGGACCTTGCCACCGAGCGCAGGGGATCCCTGCACGATCTGCACTTCGCCACCCCCACCAGGGTGCGGGCGACATACGACATCCCGCTTTCGGAGATACTCTTCGACTTCTTCGATAAGCTCAAGTCGCGCACCAGGGGCTACGCGTCGTTGGATTACGAGTTCCTGGAGTACCGCCAGTCCGACCTGGTGAAGCTGGACATCCTCGTAAGCGGCAAGCCCGTCGACGCCCTATCCTTCATAGTGCACCGCTCCTTTGCCGAGCGGCGGGGAAGGGCGTTGGTGGAGCGCCTGCGGAAGCTCATACCCAGGCAGCTCTACGATGTTCCCCTCCAGGCGGCCATAGGCTCCAGAGTCATCGCCCGCGAGACCATAAAGGCCCTGCGCAAGGATGTGCTGGCCAAGTGCTACGGCGGAGACGTCACCCGCAAACGCAAGCTCCTGGAGAAGCAGAAGGAAGGCAAACGCCGCATGAAGCAGTTCGGGTCCGTGGAGATACCTCAGGAGGCCTTCATGGCGGTGCTGGCGGCTGACGATGAGTAGCGGCGGATCCATCTACGTGCACGTGCCGTTCTGCGCGTCCAAGTGCTCGTACTGCGACTTCGTGTCGGTTCCTTTGGGTCAGGTGCGGCCCCTGGCCGCCTCTTACCTTGCGGCCTTGCGCACCGAGCTGCGCCCCTCCGTCAGGCTTCTCCGGCGCATAGCCCCCATACGCAGCATCTACATCGGCGGCGGCACGCCCACGGCCCTACCTGCCTCTGAGCTTGCACGGCTCGCCTCGGAGCTCCTGACTGCCGCCGTCAGCGCCGCGGCCGGCGACGATCCCGTCGACATCGAGTTCACCGTGGAGGCAAACCCCGCCACCATCGACACGGCCGGCCTCAGCCTTCTGCTCCGCGCCGGAGTCAACAGGCTTTCGCTGGGGGTCCAGAGCTTAGACCCTGCGGAGCTTGAGGCGCTGGGAAGGGCGCACGACGCTGCGCAGGCCCTCGCCGCCATCGACGACGCCCGAGCAGCCGGCTTCGAGAACCTCAACGTGGACCTGATCATCGGCGCCCCGGGCCAAACCAGAGCCAGCCTCGAGTGCACCCTGGAGAGCATAGTCGCGCGCAGGCCCGACCATGTGAGCGCTTATTGTCTTCAACTGGAGACTGGAACCCCGCTGGAACGCGCCGTGGCGTCAGGCAAGGTACAGGTGCCGGATGCCGACGAGACCGCGGACCTGTACTGGACGGCGGTTCGCGCCCTATGTAGTGCGGGCTATCGCCGGTATGAGGTGTCAAACTTCGCTCTGCCCGGGCGCGAGTGCAGGCACAACTTGGGGTATTGGGAGTGCGGCATGTACTTGGGGCTCGGGGCGGCGGCCCACTCACACTATCCGTCTGAGGCAGGCGGCCCCGCGCGAAGGTGGGTGCGCTCCTGGAACACCAGCGATGTCGGCGAGTACGTGCGCCTGGTGATGTCAGGGCATACCCCGGAGGCCGGCAGGGAGGAGCTGGACGCTGAACGTGAGGCCCGGGACCGCGTCATGCTTGGGCTCCGCACGGAGCGCGGAGTAGATCTGGCCGAGGTCGGCGCTGCCTACGGAGTCCGCATTTCCGATGCGCTTCTTCCCGTGCTCCGAAAGTGGAGCCTGAAACGTATGGTGGAGATGGAGGGCACGCGTGCGCGAATAGCGCCGCAAGCAGCACTTGTGGCAAACGTGGTATTGGCTGAGTGCGTCTGACTTCCTTGACAGCATGGGTGGGTAATGTTAGATTCTGATTAGCACTCCCGACGTGTGAGTGCTAACCAAACGGGAGGGTGAGGTGAGCCAATGGCTGACGCGATGGGGCAGAGAAAGCAGGCGGTTCTTCGTGCCGTCACAGACGACTACATCTCCACCGCTGAGCCTGTAGGCTCCCGAACCATTGCGCGCAAGTACGGCCTGGGAGTCAGTCCTGCTACCATCCGTAACGAGATGGCCGACCTTGAGGAAGAGGGCTACCTGGAGCAGCCTCACGCTTCGGCGGGGCGGATTCCGTCTGACAAGGGCTACAGGTTTTACGTTGACAGCCTGATGCTGGAGAAGCCGATCAGCAAGTCTGAGGAGGTACGGATCCGGAAGGAGTACCAGCGCAGGCGCGACAGCATCATCTCGCTCATACGCGCCACCGCGAGGGTGCTGGGGGAGATGAGCCAGTACGCGTCTGTGGTGATAGGCCCAACCGTAAAGGGCGCGGAGATACGACACATCCAGTTGGTGCCGCTCAGCTCGGACACCGTCCTCGTGGTGGTGGTGACCAACTCCGGCCTGGTGGAGCACAGGGTGCTCACCATAGAGCATGCGATGTCCCTGTCTGACCTTGACAGGATCTCGTGGGTCCTCAACAACAAACTGAGGGGAAGCACCCTGTCGGACATGCGCGGCCGGCTGCTGAAGGAGATCCAGGCTGAGGTCAGCGCCTACACATCGTTCCTGGAGAACATGTTCGAGCTGCTCATTGGGGCGATGCGTACGTCCGACACTGAGAAGGTGCACGTGGAAGGCGTCATGCAGCTTCTCGCGCAGCCTGAGTTCAGGGAGATAGAGAAGGCCCGCCCGGTCCTTGAGTTCCTCGAGTCTGACGAGCTGGTTCTGCGCGAACTCAGCGCGTCGGCGCGGGCGAGCCGAGGCACCGAAGTCACCATAGGTTCGGAACACGCCCTGGAGGAGCTGCGCAACTGCAGCATCGTGAGTGCCCCGTACGGGCCAGGTGGGCAGATGGTTGGAGCCGTGGCAGTCATAGGGCCTACGCGAATGGATTATGCCATGGCCACAGCCTTGGTGGGCTACATGGCGGAGCAGCTGTCGGAACTGCTTACCCGGCTCGATTGGTACAAATCTGCTGAATGAGGCGGTGTAGTTGACTTCACCCCGTGACTATTACGAGGTTCTGGGAGTAGACCGCGACGCCGACGAGGCCGAGATAAAGAAGGCGTACTGGAACCTTGCCCGCAAGTACCACCCCGACGTCAACCCCGGTGATACCGACGCGGAGGCCAAGTTCAAAGAGATAAACGAGGCGTATGAGGTGCTCTCCGACCCGGAGAAGCGTAGAAGGTACGACCTGTATGGAAGGAACGGCCAGGCCAGCGCAGACGGGGGATGGTCGCCCGACTTCGGCGGGTTCGACCCCTTCGGCGGCATCTTCGAGGCGTTCTTCGGTGACACAGTCTTCGGGCGCCAGCGCACCACTGCGGGTCCTGTGCGCGGAGACGACCTCAGGTACACACTCACCATCGACTTGGCGGAGGCGGCGTCAGGGACCACGCGAACCATCGAGTTCACGCGCGTGGGTATCTGCCGCCAGTGTTACGGGCATGGAACCGCCCCTGGCACATCCAGGATGAAATGCCCTGAGTGCGGGGGCACCGGCAGGGTGCAGTCTGTGAGCAGCACGCCGTTCGGCATGTTCACCAGGGTGACCACGTGCTCCCGCTGCGGGGGGGACGGCACGATCATCGAGAAGCCGTGCCCGGGCTGCGGCGGCAGCGGACGCCAGAAGGAGCCAGCCCAGGTGGAGGTCACCGTACCCCCGGGCGTGGACACCGGCGCGAAGCTCAGGTTGAGGGGAGAGGGGGACGCCGGACTCAGAGGCGGCTCGTCCGGCGACCTCTTCGTGGAGATCATAGTCAGGCCGCATGATGCGTTCGTGAGGGATGGTGACGATCTGCGGGTGAAGGTTCCGATATCCTTCCCCCAGGCAGCGCTCGGCGCGGAGCTTGAGCTTACTGCCATCGATGGCTCGCGCGTGACGCTGAAGGTGAAGCCAGGCACCCAGAGCGGCCAGGAGATTCGGATAAAGGGCAAGGGCATGCCCAGCCTCCGGGGCTACGGCCGCGGGGACCTGGTGGCCGAGGTTGCGGTGGTCATCCCCACGTCGCTGAGCCGGCGCGAGAGGGAGCTCCTGGAGGAGTTGGCTGCCCTGCAGGGTGACAGTGGCGCAGGCATAGGCAAAGGCAAGGCAGGCAAGCGAGGCAAGAAGTCCAAACGCAGTCCGTTTGACGTGTTCAAATGGAACTCGGATGCGAGAAGCGATGGAATGGCTTGAGTTATCTGCAGACGCCCCACCGGAGTTGGCCGAGAGCGTCGCCGACGTTTTCGCCAGCGTAGGGGCGTCTGGCGCTGTGTTCACAGGGCCCGCCATCACCCGGCAGGCCGCGGAGAACCGCGGAGAAGCCGGCGTGATCTTTCCCGATGTACTTAGCTCCGAAGGGCCGGTGAAGGTCTGCGCCTATCTTCCGCTCTGTGGCGAAGTTGAGGACAAGCTATCCCGGGTGCGTCGCCGCCTGCTCGAACCTCCTTTCAACGCCCGGGTGCAGCTGGGCGTCTCCACTGTGCAATCTGAAGACTGGGCCAGGGCGTGGAAGCGCCACTACCGCGTGGAGCGCGCGGGAAGCAGGATAGTGGTGGTGCCGTCGTGGATCGATTATCA
>LSQX01090304.1_pt1 | contig 39732 bp, 38 predicted proteins | sample 654561 | NCBI WGS metagenome assembly LSQX01 (sample SAMN04489861, study PRJNA283612) | anaerobic digester metagenome | isolation source: 4 biogas reactors fed with cattle manure at either 37C or 55C with and... | place: Denmark: Kongens Lyngby | collected 2014 | reverse complement strand
TTCAGATCATCCCGACTTTACGTCGGGAGGGTCACAGGTTCGAATCCTGTTGCTCCCACCCTAAAACCGCAGTACTGCGGTTTTTTTTGTTATGGCTTATTTCTACATATTACATTCATCTACACTTGATAAGTATTACATTGGAGCTACCTCCGATGTTTTAGAAGAGAGATTACGTCGTCATTTAACAGCTCATAATGGTTTTACATCTTATGCTAAAGATTGGAAATTGGTTTACTCCGAGCATTACGATGATATAAAAGAAGCTCTGAAACGCGAAAGACAAGTTAAAGGCTGGAAAAGCAAATCCATGATAAATAAATTAATCTCTGGAATATAAATCTTTTTCAGATCATCCCGACTTTACGTCGGGAGGGTCACAGGTTCGAATCCTGTTGCTCCCACCCTAAAACCTCATTACTGCGGTTTTTTTGTTATGGCTTATTTCTACATATTACATTCATCCACACTTAATAAGTATTACATTGGAGCTACCTCTGATGTTTTAGAAGAGAGATTACGTCGTCATTTAACAGCTCATAATGGTTTTACATCTAATGCTAAAGATTGGAAATTGGTTTACTCCGAGCATTACGATGATATAAAAGAAGCTCTGAAACGCGAAAGACAAGTTAAAGGCTGGAAAAGCAAATCCATGATAAATAAATTAATCTCTGGAATATAAATCTTTTTCAGATCATCCCGACTTTACATCGGGAGGGTCACAGGTTCGAATCCTGTTGCTCCCACCCTAAAACCTCATAATTATATTCTAATGGTTATGAATAATTGAAGTCCAGGCATTTTATTAACTTCTATCCTTCCCAAATACCTTACCTTTGTGCCCTCAAAAATTTTTATATGAATTTGTTAAAGGAACATTCAGGTTTATATACTGATCATTATCAGCTTTCAATGGCTCAGGGTTATTTACTTAGTGGCAAACAGCAAGTAAAAGCAACTTTTGATTATTTTTTTCGGAAGAACCCATTTAAAGGAGCTTATGTGATTTTTGCAGGTCTTGGTGAAATTGCAGATTACCTCGAAAATCTCAGGTTTAGTAAAGAAGATTGCGAATATCTTGAATCGATCGGGTTTGACAGAAAGTTTACCGAATATCTTAAATCATTCACATTCAAGGGCAATATTTATGCCCCCCGCGAAGGAGAAGTAGTATTTCCCGTAGAACCTATAATCAGAGTTGAAGGCAATCTGGTTGAAACTCAGCTTATTGAAACAGCTTTATTGAATTATGTGAATTTTTCTTCACTAATTGCTACCAAAGCTCACAGGATACGTATGGTTGCCGGGGATCGTCTTTTAACTGATTTTGGCCTACGCCGTGCTCAGGCACACGGTAGCATACTTGCTTCCAAAGCAGCAATAATTGGAGGATTTAACAGTACCTCAAATGTGTTTAGTGCATATGCTTTTGGGTTAGAATCATCAGGAACACAAGCTCACTCATGGATTCAGAGCTTTGATGATGAACTCAGTGCTTTCAGGGCTTTTGCTGATATTTATCCTGACAAGTGTTATTTGCTGGTAGATACTTATGACACTTTGCGAACGGGTATTCCCAATGCAATTACTATTGGTCATGAACTTGAAGCAAAAGGTCACAGATTACAGGGAATTCGTCTTGATAGCGGCGACCTTGCATATCTGAGCAAAAGAGCACGAAAGATGCTGGATGATGCTGGTTTACATTATGTGAAAATTAGTTGTTCGAACCAGTTAGACGAGTACGTGATCCGAAGTCTGCTTGAACAGGAGGCTCCTATTGATTTTTTTGGAGTTGGAACCAGATTGATAACAGGACAGGAAGATGCTGCACTTGATGGTGTTTATAAATTGACTGAAAGCGATGGAAAACCCAGAATGAAAATTTCAGAGAACCTTGAAAAAATGATACTGCCAGGAATTAAGAATGTATATCGCTTTTATGATGAGGATGGCATGATGTATGCAGACGGAATTGCTCTGGAAGGAGAAACTGATCTGAAAATCATTTATCATCCTTATCAAACCTATAAACATTCATCGGTTGAAAACCTTAAAAGTGTCGTATTGTTAGAAAAGATAATGGAAAATGGAAAACTTCTTAATAAACTACCGGCACCATATGAGGCTGCCGGTTATGTTAAGGAAGTTATGTCAAAATTGAATCCTGAGCATAAACGTTTTAAATTTCCTCATATTTATAAAGTAGGTATAAGTCAGAAAGTACTTGACATGCGTACTTCACTTATAAACAACATCAGGTCAAAAATGTTATAATTCAAGAAATAACCTTGCAAATCAAAAATATGCTTAATTTTAGAAAAAAATAAACATATATGGATTGCAAACATGTCTGAACGATAAAACAATTGATTGCAGGGAGTCTTCGGACATTGAATAATTATTTTTTAAAATTCGTATTCATATAAACATCAATAAAAATGAACGCATTATTAATTGTAGATGTACAGAATGATTTTTGTATCGGAGGTGCTCTTGAAGTAAAAGAGGGAGAGCTTGTAGTGCCGGTAATTAATAATCTTATCCCGTTATTTCCAACGGTTGTTGCTTCAATGGACTGGCATCCCGACGGAAGTATACATTTTGAGAAATGGCCTCCTCATTGTGTAAGGCAAACTCATGGCGCTAATTTACATCCGGATTTGAATGTAGACTATATTAAAAAAATCTTTTTAAAAGGCACCGAGAGTGCTGATGATGGATATTCAGCTTTTGAAGCTACAAATTATGATCTGGAAAAGTATCTGAAAGAAAAAGGGATTGAAAATTTATATGTTGCAGGGCTGGCAACCGATTATTGTGTTAAAAACTCAGTTCTTGATGCTTTGAAAGCAGGATTTAAAACATTTGTTTTTACTGACGCAGTCAGAGCCGTGAATGTTCAGCCTGAAGATGGGCATAAAGCAATTGAATTAATGACCGAAGCAGGCGCAAAATTCATTACTTCTAAAGAATTTTCAGAACCAGGGATTTAAAATATTTGTAGAAATTTTGAAAATATTGTAATTTTACAAAATATCAGATTAATGGCTTAACTGATTTGCCGGCTTTATCATCCAGGTTTTCATTTAAGTCATTTAAAGATATAAAAACAAACATATATGCAGTGGATTTATGATACTCTTAAAACAAAAACCGTAGGAATTGCCGGCTGTGGTGGTCTGGGATCCAATTGCGCTATGGCTTTGGCAAGGGTTGGAATAGGTCGTCTGATAATTGCCGATTTTGATATTATAAGTAATGATAATCTAAATAGACAATATTTTTTTAATAATCAGATTGGCAAACTTAAAGTATATGCTTTGAAAGAAAATTTATTGCGGGTAAATCCGGAACTAAAGGTTAATGCATTGGATATACGTTTGTGTTCTAATGATATTATTGAAATATTTAATGATTGCGATGTAATAGTTGAAGCATTTGATCTGGCAAAAATGAAACAAATGATCATTGAAACAGTTCTTACATTTATGCCTGAAAAATATATTGTTTCAGGTATTGGACTTGCCGGATGGGGAGAGAATAATATGCTGAAAACTATCAATATGGATAGACTGATAGTTTGTGGCGATGGCGAAATAGAAATCTCAGAGACTTTGCCTCCACTTGCACCACGTGTTGGTATTGTTGCTAATATGCAGGCAAATCAGGTACTTGAAATCCTGCTTGGGAAAATGCCTTATAAGAGATCGGAGTAATAATTAATTGTATTTGGAATGAAAATTACACTCAATCATCAACTGGAAGAGTTTGATGCTGAAATATTAACTATAAATGAACTGCTGAAGATTAAAAATTTTACTTTTAAAATGCTGGTTATAAAAATAAACGGGAAAATCATCCGAAAGCATGAATACGACACAGCTACAGTAAAAGATGGTGATGATGTTATTGTTCTTCATTTGATCACCGGTGGGTGATGCCTCATTATATAATCTCGGCTACAACAAAAGTACTACCACCTATATAAATTATATCGGCTTCCTTTGCATTTTCAATTGCAGCCTTATAAGCTTGTGATACTGAGGGATAAGAGCTACCTTTAAGCCCCGCAAGTTTTCCTTTGGCTTCCAGTTCTGCCTCATCGAGTCCACGTGGTACATCCGGTTTACAGAAATAGTAAAAAGCATCGGTGGGGAACAGATTTATAATGCTGTCAATATCTTTGTCGTTTACCATCCCAAGCACAAAATGCAGATTTTCATGCGGGATTTTCAATATCTGAGCTAATGTAAAATCCAATCCGTTTTTGTTATGTCCAACATCAGCAATAACCAAAGGTTTCTGTCTCATAACCTGCCAGCGACCTTTAATCCCGGTTTGTTGAATAACTTTCGAAATTCCTTCAGATATGTGTTTTTTCGAAATAAAAAATCCTAAATTATTTAGGAACTCAACTGTTTTGATAACTGTTGGAATATTCTTTTGCTGATAATCGCCACCAAGCGGACAGAAGAGGTTTTTAAACAAAACATTTCCCTGAACTGATATTTTATAATACCCTCCTAATTTTTTACTTTGACCTGTTCTTTCAATCTTGATATCCTTATCGGCAAATGAAATTGGTGCTGACATCAATTGCGCTTTTTCAAGAAAAGCATTTTTTGTTTCCGGATGACTTTCCCCTATTACTACCGGAACCCCTGGTTTTATGATTCCGGCTTTCTCTCCGGCTATGGCTGTAAGTGTATCTCCAAGAAAAACCATGTGATCCAAGCCAATATTTGTTATTACCGAAACTTCCGGGGTAATTATGTTAGTGGAATCAAGTCGCCCACCCATTCCGGTTTCTATAACAGCTATATCAACCTTGTTTTTTGCAAAATGATCAAATGCCAGTGCAACACTAATCTCAAAAAAAGATGGATTTATCTTTAAGAATTCGCTTTTCCATTTATGTACAAAGTGGATCACTTCAGACTTCAGCATCATTTTGCCATTGATTCTGAACCGTTCACGATAATCCTTCAAATGTGGCGAAGTATGTAAGCCTGTTTTGTACCCGGCACTTTGAAGAATAGATGCAAGCATGTGGGAAACCGAACCTTTGCCATTGGTTCCGGCAATATGTATGGATTTAAATTGCTTATGAGGTTGCCCCATAAGTTCGCATAATTCTGTTATATTACCTATTTCAGGTTTATAAGCAGCAGCCCCGATACGATGAAAAACAGGCAATTGCTCATACAGATAATCCATAGTTTGCCGGTAATTCATAAAATAAAAGTTTAATTTTATGTTTTAATTGAAGCCTGGTTTTTATAGCTGTGAACAATTCATCCGATGTTTGTAAAAAAGTAGCTCATGATGATTTTCTCTCCGGTTTGTCTGGCTTATTTTCAATACAGTCGTTTAGTATCAGTTCTGACGTAAAAAGATATAAGTAATTACGCCTTTTTGTTCATCTGGTGAATCCGGACTAGGGCTGAAGCGGGTTTTTATAGCAGCTTGTTCAGCAGCCCTGCGTAATGAAGGGTCGGAGGTAGTTGTACCCTGAGCACCGGATGATGCCCGCACTACCTTTCCTTCTCTGTTGACCCAAATTGTAACAACTACTTTACCTTGTTCACGTGAAGGATAATCAGGTTTTGGAAGATGTGTCGCAGATCTTCCTGATAAATTATAGGAAATCCCATCTCCTGCTCCTCCACTACCTTCATAAGATTGACTGTCAGGAGTTCCGGTTGGCTTTCCCTGATCACCGGGTTGTCCTGTTATACCTTCTCCCTGCCCATTTTGATTTTGCTGGGTTGTGCCTCGGTAAATAGCACGGGGATCAATTTTAGGTGGCTCAGGTTCCGGATCGGGTTGTGGCTGTGGTGGTTGTATGGGCTCAGTTTTTACCGGCTGAGTTGTTGGTTTTGTGATATTTTCTTTTTGTGATGGAATTGCAGGTGTTTCTTCTGTGCTTTGTGATGCAAATTCTTCTTTGTTTTGTGTCGGCTCAGGGTGCCGAAACATTTGTGACTGGTCAGCAGATTGCTGGGTTAACCCTGAACCTTCATCGCTATATCCTAAATTCACCTCAACACCTTCTTCGCCCGGCAAAGGCAATGGTGTTCGTATAGCCAGAAACAATAATAAAAGTAATAGTAGAGCATGAAACAAGATTGTACCTGCTGTTGCCAGAACTTTATTTTTCTTTTCTTCACTCATCGTTTAGGTCTGGTAGCTAAAATTACTTTATGTTTGGTGTTATTGCGTTCGTTTACAATATTTATTGCATCAATAACCGATACAATATATTGAACCGGAACTGAATGATCGGCTCTGAGTACAACTGTAGCCTCTGCTTCGGGCAGCAAAGCCACGATCATTTCTTCAATAAGCTCTTTCTCACTAATTGGTCTGTCTTCCAGAAAGTACTCATAATTTTCGTTTATATAAACCGTAATCGTTTGTTTAGCCATGGTTTTGCTTTGGCTTTCGGGAAGCAGCAGCTTAATGGCATTGGGAGCTACAAGGGTAGATGTAAGCATAAAAAATATCAGGAGTAAGAACACAAGGTCCGACATGGATGCCATGCTGAACGAAGTGCTTCTTTTATTTCTCATTTGTATTGCCATGAGGTGAAATCTGGTTTACGTTTTCAGTTTAACGCTTTGATTATTCTTTAAATCCTATTTGAAAATATACTGGTTTAATTAGCGGGTTCGTGCAATAAATCAATGAATTCAGTTGCTCTTGCTTCGAGTATATATACTATTTTTTCGATCCGGGCAACCAGTATATTATAAAACACAAGGGCTATAATACCAACTATCAGTCCCGCTACCGTAGTTACCATAGCCTGATAAATACCACTTGAAAGCAGAGAAATATCAATGTTGTTACCAGCCATTGACATATCATAAAATGCCCTTACCATTCCCATTACTGTTCCCAGAAAACCAAGCATGGGAGCAATAGCAGCTACTGTAGCAATAGCCGCTATATTTTTTTCAAGCTTTGCAATTTCAAGTTTCCCTACGTTTTCAATAGCCGCATTTATATCGTTTAATGGTTTGCCAAGGCGCAAAACACCCTTTTCGATCATTCGGGCTATAGGTGAATTATTATTACGGGCAAGAGTTAATGCTGATTCAATACGACCTTCGTGCATAAAATCACGAATATTGTTCATAAAGTTATTTTCTTCTTTTGAAGCCTTTCGGATCACAATAAATCGCTCAATAAAAATGTATACAGCGAGTATTGATAGCAAAACAATGGGTAACATCACCCAACCCCCTTTGAAAGCTAAATCCAGAACCGAGAGTTTGATCTCGCTGGGTGGTTCCATTATTCCAAGCGCAGTTCGTGGATCATTGACCGGTAAATCATTTTGGAGCAGAATAAGAAGAAAGTTAGTGCTCATAAAACTCTTTTTTTAGAAATGCTGGTTTTAGAATTTATTGAAAAAAATTATTACTGGCAGTATTTTTGTAGTTTGTCTGGTAGTGATACTGATAACTAAAAACTATCTGTTTTATTATTTGAGTTATTGTCAGGAATAATAATCCTGTAGTTTTGAAGCTTTGTTCAGTCTATTGTTATGAAGGATTTGATATTTTTGAAATAAACCCGTTTAAACCAGGCAGATTAATATCTTTTATGAACGACCAGGAACTTATTGAAGGATTAAAGCAAAATCAGCAGTCAGCTTTCCGGCTTTTGGTTGAGCGATACCAGGAGATGGTTGTTTCTGTTTGTTTTCAGTTTTTACAAAACATTGATGATGCTTATGATATAGCTCAGGAAGTTTTTATTGAGGTTTATAAATCAATCCATCGTTTCAGGCAGGATTCTGCCATTTCTACATGGCTATACAGGATAGCAGTCAATAAATCATTAAATCAGATTAAGAAAAATAAATACCGGAAACAATCATTTTCACTTGAAAGGTCGTTTTCACCAGGGCTTAAAGATGAGAACCTTATAGAACCTGAATTTACTAAACAATCTGAAAAAGAAGCTGAATATAGTGAAAGGGTGAAATTGCTCTATGAGGCAATTGAATCTCTGCCTTCAAATCAGAATATTGCATTTACATTACATAAACTGAATAAGTTATCTTACAAAGAAGTATCAGAAGTAATGGAAGTTTCTTTATCTTCAGTGGAATCGTTGATGTACAGAGCAAAAAAAAATCTTCAGAAATATTTGGTTCAAAGAATTGAAAAGCGAATAAACTAAAACGCAAGTTTAATAAACTTATATTGTCAAATATCAAAATCAACTAATTATGAACTGCAAGAGCATAAAGCAATATCTGATTTTTCTTGCTGATGGCAGCCTTGATGCAGAACTAGACGGCAAGGTGAGAGATCATCTTGAGCAGTGCATACAATGCAGCCATGCTTTCATGGAGATTCAGGAAATTTTGGACATAGCTGGTTCAGTAGAACCGGTTAAGATTGCTCCGTGGTTTTCTGATAGAGTGGAACAGGAGTTTTTAAGTTTACAGAACGAAAAGAGTAAACTTAAGATCTGGTACAACAAGAGAGTAAACTATCTTAAAATGGTGCCTGTAGCTGCATCATTGATCATTGCTTTGGGTCTCGGAATAATAATCGGATCAGAATTATCAGATAAGGTTGCAGCAAATGAGGTGGTAGATTATCCTCAATATTTCTATGATAATCTGATAACAGATAATCTTTACCAGATTTCTTTTGAAGCGTATTTGTTGAATAATGAAAATGAGTAAGCCATGAAATTATTCTCAAACATACAAATATGGATATGGGTGCTTGCCACGCTTCTTGTAGTAAATATGGCTGTTACTGGTTCTATTTTATGGCATCAGCATAAAAAGCCCGATTTCCCTTCATCTCCGCGTACTCAAAGGATGATGCCTGAAAGAAAGTATATTCCAATGGGTTCGCAGAAATGGAAAGAAGAAATGGACTTTACTACAGAGCAATGGAAAAAACTGGAGGCAGGACTTTCTGATTTTTTTAAGATATCTCAGTCTATTTTACAAAAGTTAAACGAAAATCAGAATGCACTTTTTGAAGAAATCAATAATCAGACTCCTGATTTACAATTGCTTGACAGTCTGGCAGACGAATTGGGTTATCTGCATGCACAGCTCAGAAAAGAGTCGGCAAGGCATTTGCTTTCAGTAAAAGCAATCACCACTCCTGAGCAATATGAGAAAATGAGTAAGATAATTGGTCACTGGATGTCGCCTATGCACTTACGACCCGGTTTATATGGAGGACACAGGCGCAATCGGGAGTTCAGATGAAAAAATATAGTTCAGAACCCTGGTAAATAAAATTAATATTAATCAATAAAGTAATAGAAATGAAACCACAAAATTTTTTAAAAGCGATTTCCTTAATGCTGATTATGGCATTTGTAATGATTGACTCTCCTGTTATGGCTCAGCGAAAAAGAGCTTTAAACCGTGATACACGTGTCGAAGGGAGGTTCCAGAACAGACCTTCACAGGAAAATGCACGCTGCTTGGATTTACCAGGCATCACTACGGAACAGAAAGAACAGATTGAGAAATTTCGGTTAGAGAATATGAAGAATATTCAGCAACTCAGAAATGAAATGTTTGAGAAAAAAGCACATTTGAGAACTCTTTTAGGTTCTGATAAGCCCGATACTGATAAAATAAATAAAACAATTGATGAAATTGCAGGCATAAGAGCTCAAATGGAAAAAGGACGTATGGATACCCACCTGAAAATAAAGGATATTCTTACTGAAGAACAAAAAATCCTTTTTAATGAGCGTGGAAATTTGGGAAGGAGAGGCGGCTCACAACAAGAATATACTCCAATGGGAAGGGGTAGGGGGTTTTATGGAAACTGTCCTTTTAGATAAAAAAAACAGGAATTTTTTGTAATGACCCAATAGTGCGATCCCGGTGTATTTATGCCGGGGTCGTTTTTTTGTTTGTCTAAAAATAAATACCCTAACTACTCGCTTGGCTTTTTTTAAAATAACTACTTTTGCCACAATTTCCAATTTAAAAATATTGATTATTTAGCTGACCATAAAATAGTCATCCTAAATCGATCATTTTTAATTATTTTGTTTTACTTTTTTAATCCAAGTCCAATGAACAAATTGTCAACACTAAGAAGCGTTTTATCACTGGTTTTTCTCTTTATTGTATTTTCTCTTTCAGCTCAGCAGATTGAAGACTTTTTTAAAGATAAAGGAGAACGTTATTTTCGATTTACTCTGAACTCAGAAAGCGAAATCAGCAAAATATCAAATATGGTTTCTATTGACCAGATTGATGACAACGTAATTGTTGCCATTGCCAACATTGATGAATTTAAAAGATTTCTAGAATTAAACATTCCGTATGAGTTTTTACCTCACCCTTCTGATTTAATTGATTTTGATGCAGTTGAGCTTAGCAATATAAAAGATGTTAAACAATGGGATTTCTATCCTACTTATGATGCATATGTAGCTTTGATGAATGGATTTGCTGCTGACCATCCAGATTTATGCCAGATACATAATATCGGTACATTATCTAGCGGAAGACAATTACTTGCAGCAAGAATAACTTCAAATGTGATCGGTACTTCGGCAAAGCCAAAGTTTTTGTATACATCTTCTATGCATGGTGATGAACTCACGGGATATATCCTGACAATGAGATTGATAGATCATTTGCTTACTAACTATGGAACTGATTCCCGGATTACCCGTCTTGTTGATAGTATTGATATTTGGATCAATCCACTGGCAAATCCTGATGGAACATATTACGGAGGAAATCACACAGTAAACGGAGCTCGCAGGAGTAATGCCAATAATGTTGATCTTAATCGCAACTATCCTGACCCGGCTGCCGGACCTCATCCTGACGGTTATCCTTGGCAACCCGAAACAGTTCATTTTATGAACCTTGCTGAAATACAGAAATTTAATATTTCATGTAATTTACATGGTGGTGCTGAAGTTTGCAATTATCCTTGGGATACCTGGGGACATCCTTCTGCTGACGATAACTGGTGGGTTTATACAATGCGCGAATTTGCCGATACAATTATAGCAAATAGCCCGGCGCCATATTTTCGTGGTTTTAATAATGGTATTGTTCGTGGTTATAATTGGTATTCAATTACAGGAGGAAGGCAGGACTATATGAATTATTTCCAGCAATGCCGCGAATTCTGTCTTGAAATCAGCAATTCAAAAATGCCTTCTCCAACGCAAATGCCTACATTTTGGAATTATAATTACCGGTCTCTTCTAAATTACATGGAGCAATCTCTTTATGGAATCCGTGGAGTAATAACAAATTCTGTTACAGGTGAACCAGTACAAGCCATGATCAGTATCCAGGGGCATGATTTTGATAGTTCCTTTGTTTTTTCAAATGCTCAGGATGGTAATTTTCATCGTTATATTTATACAGGAACTTATGATCTTACTATAGAAGCTCCATGTTTTAAAACAAAAGTTATTAATGGTGTAAGTATAGCCAATCGTCAGACAACCTGGGCAAATATTGCGTTAGAACCTGCAATGGCTGATTTTTCAGCATCTGCCAATATAATCAGTCCGGGAAATTATGTTACTTTCACAAGTCAGCAATGCGTACCTATTGACTCATGGCAATGGGTTTTCGATGGCGGTGTTCCTTCCACCTCAACTTCGCCAAATCCTATTGTTCAATATCTCGCTGCAGGAATTTATGATGTAAAACTTATTGCAACTTCAAACGGAATATCAGATACAATTACCAAATCCCGGTATATCACGGCAATTACATCATACACCATGAGTAACTCCACTGTAACTACATGTTTTGCAATGTTTTATGATACAGGTGGTCCAAATGGAAATTATGGAAGTAGCGAGAATTTGACCATGACATTTTTGCCATCTCAGGCGGGTTCAAATATTCAGGCTAATTTTGCTTCATTCGCTACCGAAGCAAACTACGACTTTTTATACATTTACAACGGAACGAACACCAGTGCACCTCAATTTCCGGGAAGTCCCTTTCATGGGGGTAATAGCCCTGGTTTTATTGAAGCTAGTAATACATCCGGGGCAATAACATTCAGATTTACATCTGACTATTCAGTTACAAAATCAGGATGGGAAGCCCAGATAACTTGTTCAGGTACGCCAATTCTACCCGGAGATGCCAATTGTGACGGTTCAGTTAATGCTCTCGATGTTATTGTTACAACCAGTTATATTATGGGTCAGAATCCGCAACCATTCTGCTTTGAAAATGTTGATATCAATGGTGACGGAGTTATCGATATTTCTGACGTTATTGGGGTTGTAAACATTATTCTTGGTGCACAATAGAAAAACCGGAGAGTTCAAAAAAACATTAAAAAAGAACCCCACTCCTGAAAGAGCGGGGTTCTTTTTTGGTGGAAAGCAGTTTTATAAGCGGGATTCTGTATTGCATCAGGGTAAAACCCGGTAGCAATTTCTATCATTTATCTGGGCTTGTCGTTGCCGGCAAGCTCTAACGACCTACCCCTCAGGATCGGACGAGCAGCCCTTAACCTGCCGAAACAGGTTCCCTGATATATTTGGTCTTTCAGCCCATAAGGTTTACCCCTGTATTATGTCGCCATAATACAGCGTGAGCTCTTACCTCACGTTTTCACCCTTATCCTGCAATGCAGGACGGTAATTTTCTGTGGCACTTGCTGTTTCTGCTCCACCAGGGCAGAACCTTCCTGTTAGGAAGTATGGTGCTCTGTGCTGTCCCGACTTTCCTCTGCCATGATAAAATGACAGCGATAGAAAAAACTGCTACTTCACTCTGCAAAGATACTGCCAATTTTTATGAAACCTCCTCATGAATTATTGGATCTGACTAAAGCCAAAGTTTTATATATCTTACTGTTCGGCGGTATTAGTTTGTGGATCAACAGTTTTAAAGAAATATCCTGTTGTTTTTACTTTGAGATTCATAATTAATATTTTCTGAAACCAAATTGTATTAAAAGCACCTGTGTTTTATTTCTGACTTTAAAACCATTAGGTTTAAGATTCATTAAATTCAGAATAATCTATTATCCGGGAACCTTATTGCAGTATATGCTTAACTTTGCCCTCGAACTAATAATTTATCTTTATTATGGAAAACATTTCATTGGGTATAGGTTCAAGAGTTAATCATCCTGAATTTGGAAAAGGAGTTGTTGTTCAGGCTTATACCGATTCTTACGAAATTACGTTCTTTGATTATGGTACCAAAACTATTCTGAAGTCTTTTAAAGGGCTGGAGGTTGTTGATTTTGCCGGTGGCGATATAGATTATATCAGTTTTGAAAAAGTTGAACGCGTTTTTGCAAAACTTTTACGAAGAATTACTGATATTCAGGAAGTAGTTCCGCTTGGAAATCGCTGGCAAGGTGGAAAAATGATATTGCAACCCGGTGATACCAATCTTCAGAGCAAAGAAATTCCTCTTGAAACATTTTTCCACAAAATTGTTATGGTTCGTGATCGCCTGCGTGTTATGGAACAACGAATAAACAGTTCGGCACTTAATGATGAAGAGAAAGTAAACCTACAGCAGTATATAACCAGAATTTATGGTAGTCTCACAACATTCAATATACTTTTCGCCGAGAAAGATGATTATTTTGTAGGTGAATCAAAGTAAGACAATAACAATCTTAGAATCTTTACCATCTATTCTTTTTCAGGATCCATTACTTTACCGATGAAAAGAATGGTATTGGTGGTTTTTTCCTTTAGAGCAAAAACAAATGGTCTGTTAACATGAAAGGTTAACGGATCGGGACGGATTGCTGTTTCTCTGGTTTCAATAGATGTAACTGCAGCGGCTTCAGTTCCTTCTTCATTCACTTCCACAAACGATTTATGTTTCACTCTTGAAATATAAATGCCTGCATCACTAATACTTGAGAAATCTGCCAAGCCGGGAATAAAAGCATGGTTCATGCCAAGATTTATCAAAGCGGATTTCAATTCAATATCATATGCAAATTTAAATCGTGGTAAATGAAGATTTATTTCAGGGGTGTAGGCGAGATCAGTATTAATTTCATTCCATTCTTCAGAAGCAAGTATTTGTATAAGAACGTCAATAGCCATTTCCTGATCAGGAAGTAATATCACCATGCTGAAATTGCCATCTCCGTACGGAAGTTCAGCAACCTTGTATCCTCTTCGCTCAGAATAAGGAAATCTATGGGTCATTTCCATGGTCATAATATCTTTTTTTGAGCCATCGAACATGAAAAATGGTCGTTCATGAGTGTTTTCGGGTTTAAACTCATTTGTCCACATACCTTTGAAATACACTGCGTTGATTAAAAACATAACATGATCGGATGTGATTTCATCAACAATCTGAGTGATCTTATCATTGGTTTTTTGAGCTACCCAGTTATTCATTATTGTTTTGGAATTGGGATCGGTAAAAACCATTTCATTAATATCGGCTTTGAAATAGTCTTTATTCAGGCTCAAAAACTCTTTTTTAACCTTATAACCCTTTCTGTACCATATTGAATTGGCAATATCCATTTTTACTTTGGGATCAGAGGCAAGTATTTGTCCCGATATTTTAGAAAAACTCTCATTTATTTGTTGTTCAGAAGCATCTGGTAAATACATAACCGATGCCATTTGGCTTTTGGTAGAAGTACCTGCGCCGTTCCATGCCATACCAAGTGCGGTGTGGATACTAAGAGGAGAAATAAAGATGTTTTCATCAGATTTACTATTACTGTTTATTTCTTTAAACAGTGCCAGCCCAAACTGATTACTTGCAGTTATATTCTGAGCCTGCTCAGGGGTAAAATTGATTTTCTGCGCTTTTGCTTTTGGTTCGCTGCTTTTACAGCCTGCGAATGTCATCATAGTAATAGCAATGATTAAAACAGGTTTCATGATTTTATTTTATTTGTTAATGAATCTTTTACTGAAAAAACTGCGCCACTTTATTTAAACGGGTTCATTTCATTTTTTTGATGCTCCTTCAATAACCACAACAAATTCACCTTTCATTTTTTTTTGTTCTACAATTTCGGCTATTTCTCCAATTTTTCCTCGCAGGGTTTCTTCATATAGTTTGGTTAATTCACGAGAAATACTGATTCTGCGTTCGCTACCAAAAATATTTACCAATTCTTTCAGAGTTTTTGCAATTCTGTATGGTGACTCAAAGAACACTACAGTATATTCCAATGCAGCCAATTGCTCCAATCTTTTTTTTCTGCCTTTTTTTAATGGTAAAAATCCTTCAAAATGAAAGCGTTCAGTTGGCAAACCCGAGACTACCAAAGCAGGAATAAATGATACCGGACCAGGCAAACATTCTACTTCCAGTCCTTCTTCAATACATGCTCTTACCAGTAAGAAACCAGGATCACTGATTGATGGGGTGCCGGCATCGCTGATAAGTGCTGCAATTAATCCATTGCCTATACGCTGAACAATGCTTCGGGTCATAATATGCTCGTTATGAGTGTGATGCGATTGCAGCGGTTTGTTAATATCATAATGTTTAAGCAATATCCCTGAAGTGCGGGTATCTTCGGCAAGAATAAGATCTACTTCTTTTAATACTCGTAAAGCCCTAAGAGTAATATCTTCAAGGTTGCCAATTGGTGTGGGAACAATATAGAGTTTGCCTGACATAATTAACAATCAGATTGAATTGAAAAATTCGGTAATAAGCCTGAAAACTTCATTATATTTTGTAAGTGGCAGAGCTTCACGAGTATCATAAATATCGTGATAAAACCGGTGTTCGCTACTAAAGGTAAGCAGAAAAAATGCCGGAACTCCTTTTTCGTGAAAATAATAATGATCGCTGTTTGCTGATCCGCTCCTTATACGCAACTCCTTAAGGTATTGATTCTTGTCATTGATGTTTTTTAAGATATCATATCTGAGACTATCACTGGTTCCATTAAAAACCATTAAACCATCACCACCGGTTCCTACCATATCGAGATTTAGCAGAAATTTTATTTTTTCAAGCGAGAAAAGCGGGTTTTCAGTGTAATATTTCGAACCCAGCAACCCGGCTTCTTCTCCTGCAAAAGCCATAAAAGCAATTGAATAATCATGATGATTTTCGGGAAGGCTGTAGTGGCGTGCCAGATCGGTCAGCATGGCTGTTCCGCTTGCATTGTCGTTAGCACCCGGAAACAGGGCTTTGGGTCCCATCATCCCAATATGATCGTAATGAGCAGTTACCACCAGAAATGAATCAGGCTGTGTTTTGCCAGGGATCCATGCAATAACATTACGCGCGATATGATTATCAAGATATTCAGCTTTAACATTAATACTGATGGTTTTTAAATTTCCCGGTACAGCATTACTTTTGATTTTTACTGCAGTTGACGGTTTTTGCTTCATTTCTTTTGCCCATACATGCCACCAAATTGAATTGACAGGAAGGATAAAACCACGGGCATCTGTTGGATTCTCATCAATAAAAGAATTGACAAGGGGCATGACAAGTTTTGTTTTATCATCATCGGGCTTCAGGTCAAAATAAATATAAAAACCTGAATGATTTTGTTTTTCAATCCTTTTAAGCTTCTGTGATTTGAGAAAGGTCTTTTGTTTTATGGTTTTTACCTGATATATTCCGTTATCAGAATGAGAATCAGCACTTACAACAAATTCATCACCGGGACTTAATTCATTACCATTAAGGCTGACATTTACTTCGTAAGGAAAGCTGTTCACATTAAAGCTGAAAGGCTGATAATAATTATCTCCAAAAGACTTTAGCTCCCAGTGTTCGAATTGTAATGCAAGGTATGATACTGCCAGACTATCACCTTTGTTAACATATCCTCTGCCATACATTAAAGGTGAAGCCAGTGTGTCAATCAAAGCTCTGGCGTAGTTTATGTCCTGTGCTTCAGAAGTAATGGATGTTGGGAGAAGTAGTAAAAAAGAAAGTACCTTTAAAAGAGTTCTCATATAAACAGATGGTTAGGCTAGAATTTATTCCGGATATCTTCTTTTCAAAAAGTTGAAAAGCCGGCTAAGCGAAGATGAATTTTCTGACCAGTTAAACTGATGACGAAACTTTTCAAGCATATTAAGTGCTTCCTGCCTCGAAGCACATTTATCTAAACCTTCGATTGTTTTGTTATAACCAGCTAAATCACCCTTAAATAATTCATTGATAAACAGAAACTTATCATTAATGCCAATGGCTGATTTCAGATCTTGTATTTGGCTTTGCTGTATTTTATCACCAAGACTATTATCGTTATTCGTTTCTGAAAGCTGATCTTTTATGGTTTTCCTTTCTGTTTGAAATTTATCAGCAAGAGTTGTTCCACTTGAACTGAACAAATCAGGATAGGGCAATGGTGTGTGTTTTTTTGGTGTTTGAGTTTCAACAGGCTCGGGCTTTACAGGCTTCTCTTCAGCAATTTCAAATACTATTTCATCCTTTACAGGCTTTTCTTCAGGAATGATATCAGTGATATTATCGTGAGCTGTTTCTGTAATTACGTCTTGTTGTATAGGTTCCTGACGGGGAGCATCAGTAATAATAATTTCAGAAACCGTTTTTGTTTCAGGAGTTACGGGCGGCGTTGGTTCACCCTGTATAACCCCCTCTGTACCAATATATTCAGCCATCTTTTCTTTATTAAGTTTTTCAATAAAAATAGCCTTTTCATATAGGTTTTTGAGATTATCAATGTAAATATCCAATTCAATGAATGGAATTTTGTCTTTGTAGCTTCTGATAATTTCCCATTGTTCATTAATGGCCTCAATGATTTGATCAGTTTCCTGAATAATTATTTCTTTACTCATTGCACACACTTTTTATTTTCTGTTTTCTGAACGTTTTTAGTGGTACAAAAGTATAAAAACTGATTGGCTTTACGTATTCCTTCTGTATTGGCCTCCAACTTCAAACAGAGCCTGAGTTATTTGCCCAAGCGAACAATGTTTTGTGGCTTCCATGATCGTATCAAAAGTGTTTTCGTTGCGAAGTGCGGATTTTTTAAGCTTATCAAGAGATAGAGCTGCTTCTTTTTCATTTCGGATTAAGATCTGCTGCAGGTTATTCACCTGATTTTGTTTTTCTTCTTCAGTGGCTCTGATAACTTCTCCGGGAATAGTAGTTGGCGAACCGCTGGAAGAAAGAAAAGTGTTAACTCCCATTATTGGTAATTTTCCACTATGTTTAAGATATTCATAATGCAGGGATTCTTCCTGGATTTTATTACGCTGATACATTGTTTCCATAGCCCCGAGCACGCCACCGCGTTCGGTTATGCGTTCAAATTCCTGTAACACAGCTTCTTCAACCAGATCAGTAAGCTGTTCGATAATAAAAGAACCTTGCAATGGGTTCTGATTTTTTGCCAGACCTAACTCATGATTGATAATCATTTGAATTGCCACAGCCCTTCGAACTGACTCTTCGGTAGGCGTGGTAATTGCTTCATCATAAGCATTTGTATGCAGTGAGTTACAGTTATCGTAAATTGCTCCCAACGCCTGCAGGGTAGTGCGTATGTCGTTGAACTCTATTTCCTGTGCATGCAATGACCTGCCGGAAGTTTGTATATGGTATTTCAGTTTTTGTGAACGCTCTGAAGCTTTATACAGATATTTTAGTGCTTTTGCCCAGATAAGTCTGGCTACTCTTCCTATTACAGTGTATTCAGGATCAAGCCCGTTAGAAAAGAAAAATGAGAAATTTGGTACGAATTCGTCAACTTTCATTCCCCTTGAACGGTAATATTCAAGGTAAGTAAATCCGTTGGCGAGTGTAAAAGCCAATTGTGTAACAGGATTGGCACCTGCTTCTGCAATATGATAACCCGATATTGAAACTGAATAAAAATTACGAACCTTATTGCGAATGAAATATTCCTGAATGTCGCCCATTAAACGCAATGCAAACTCAGTAGAAAAAATGCAGGTGTTTTGTGCCTGGTCTTCTTTCAGAATATCAGCCTGAACGGTGCCTCTCACAACAGAAAGTGTTTCGGCTTTAATTTTTTCATAAATTTCGGGAGGCAGAACCTGATCACCGGTAACACCCAGCAACATTAAACCAAGTCCATCATTACCTTCGGGTAATGCACCATGATATACAGGTCTCTTAGTACCCCGTTCTTTAAATATTTTCCCGATCTTTTTCCCGATCTGCTCAGTAAGTCCATGATTTTTAATATATATCTCGCATTGCTGATCAATTGCTGTATTCATAAAATACCCAACCATTGCAGGTGCCGGACCATTAATTGTCATTGAAACTGAAGTTGCAGAATCAGCAAGATTAAATCCTGAATAAAGCTTTTTAGCATCATCAAGACAGGAAACCGATACACCTGAATTTCCTATCTTTCCATAAATATCAGGTCTTTCATCCGGATTGCGTCCATAAAGTGTTACCGAATCAAAAGCTGTGGAAAGTCTGCGAGCGGGCATACCTTTGCTTAAATAATGAAACCGCTTGTTTGTCCGTTCCGGTGCCCCTTCTCCGGCAAACATACGAATAGGGTCTTCAGCTTCACGTTTGAAAGGGAAAACGCCAGCTGCATAAGGGAATTCACCCGGGACATTTTCTCTTAACAGCCATTTAAGCCTGTCGCCCCATGCTTTATATGCCGGCAATGATATTTTCGGAATCTGAGAGTGTGCAAGAGTCTCATAATGAGTTTCAACGCTAATGGTTTTTCCCCGAACCGTATATTCATATATTTTATTACTATACTGTTCAGCCATTTTATCCCAATTCTCCAGCAAAAGCAGATTATCAGGTTGAAGGTGCATTTTTACCTGATTGGCACGTTGCTTCAACGAATTTATTACCTCTTTATCTGTGTTTTTTTCGTGCTCAAGGCTTTCGATGTTTAATTGCAAAGCATAATATTCCTGAGCTGCTGTCGCTTGTTCTTCACTTAGCTTATTATAATTCCTGACTGTTTCGGCAATTTCTGAGAGATATCTTACCCGTGAAGCTGGTATAATGGGATTGAAATTTCCGGGTTCTTCTTCTTTTTCATGAGAAACTGAAAAACTCTGCATAGTGCGTTCATCAATCATTTTCACCAGAGCTGCGTACATTTGGTTTATACCGGGATCATTAAATCGTGATGCAATAGTTTGATAAACAGGCAGAGATTCAGGATCGGAACCAAAAAGCAAGCGATTTCGCATGTATTGTTTTCTCACGTGATTAAGTGCATCAGCAGCACCAGGGCGATCACCCTTGTTCAGCACTACCATATCAGCAAAATCGAGCATGTCAATTTTTTCAAGCTGAGTAGGAGCACCAAATTCAGGGGTCATCACATACATGGATATATCGCTGTATTCCACAATTTGCGAATCACTCTGTCCGATTCCGGAAGTTTCGAGTAAAACCAGATCAAATCCTGCATTTTTTATCACACACAACACATCTTTTATATGTTTCGAAAGGGCAAAATTTGCCTGACGTGTTGCTAGCGAGCGCATATATACATTAGGATGATTTATTGAATTCATACGTATGCGATCGCCAAGTAAAGCCCCTCCTGAACGTTTTCGTGTGGGATCAACAGAAATAATTGCAAAATGCTTTTCAGGAAAATCAATTAACAAACGGCGGATTATTTCGTCAGTAACCGAGGATTTACCGGCGCCACCAGTACCAGTGATACCAATTACCGGAGATTGTATGCGACTGCATTCTTTTGCAAGATTATCAAGCAGGGCTCTGGTTGTTTCAGGATAATTCTCGGCAGCAGTGATCAACCGGGCTATTTCTTTTGGCTTGCTGAAATGGATATTTTCGGGTTTTATAACAATATCATTACCAATTGGAAAATCCACACGTTCAACCAGATCATTGATCATGCCCTGCAAGCCCATAGCTCTGCCATCGTCAGGTGAATAAATACGTTCAACTCCATAAGCATGAAGTTCATTTATTTCATCCGGTAATATAACTCCTCCGCCACCACCAAAAACCTTGATATGGCCGCTGCCACGCTCGCGCAATAAATCGAGCATATACTTAAAATATTCAATATGTCCGCCCTGGTAGGATGAAAGCGCAATGCCCTGAACATCTTCCTGTATGGCGCAATCTACAACTTCCTGAACCGAACGGTCGTGACCAAGATGGATAACTTCAACGCCTGTGGATTGAATAATACGCCGCATTACGTTTATGGCAGCGTCGTGCCCGTCAAATAATGATGCAGCTGTAACTATACGAATATGGTTTTTAGGCCTGTAAGGTTGGATTGTGTTCATGACAGGAGTTTTTTGAATAAACACATAATTACATTGAATGTTGAATTTTCGGGCAGAAGTGCTTTATATGACAGTTGCTTTTCAATATCCTGCTGCTTGCCTGTCTTTTCTTGATTCTGAAGCGCCTATATGAATTTTTCTGTTTTTATCGTACATAATTGCCTGATAACCACCAAAACCATCATTTTAAAAACAACTTTATGCCCCATTTGCATCAGTTCCCTTACAACCTCATAATCAAAACCACTTTCAAGCTCAGTTTCTTCCACGCCTTTATCTGTTAAACCTGTTGGCCGGATGAACCGCTATGATTGATGCGTGGTGCATCTCCGGCTTCCTGAGGGTTCATGCCAAAGTCAATAATGTTCATCAGGATCTGAACATGTCCCAAAGGCTGGAAATCGCCGCCCATAACGCCAAAACTTAAAAAAAGGATCTCCATCTTTAGTGACAAATGCAGGGATAATGGTGTGAAAGGGCCTTTTGCCGGGTGCATAAATATTCGCATCTCTCAAACTGAATAACTCGCCGCGGTTTTGCAACATAAAACCCATTTCAGGCGGTATTATTCCTGAATCCAAACCCCTGAAATTGCTCTGGATCAATGAAACCATATTACCATTTTTATAAGCATTTTTGATTTTATGAAATATCTTTGTTGAGAACTTAAACTGTAAACATTAAGCTCATTTGATTTGTAGAACATAGTTATACAAAGAATAAGCTAATATTCATTTTGATGCGTTATATGTTTTACTAATTCAAGCCTTAGAACAGACTTAAATTTATGATTGCCGGTTTTTAATGCAACTTTTTATGACTTCAATGCATCATTTATCCGTTGTTGAACCCCAGGGTAAAAGTATCCTCTGAATGGAAATGAATGAAATTATCAGGGGATGCCTTGATGGCAACAGGAAAGCTCAGAAACAGTTTTATGAGCATCTTGCACATAGAATGATGGGAGTTTGTCTGAGGTATGCCGATGATATTGAAATGGCTGAAGATTTTTTGCAGGAAGGATTTATCAAGGTTTTTACAAACCTTAAGAATTTTCGCTCAGAGGGTGCAATTGAAGGCTGGGTAAGAAGAATAATGGTAAATACCGCACTTGAAATATTAAGAAAAAACGATGTATTAAAATATAGTGTTGATATTGAAGCTGCTAAAGCAGTTGGTGATGTAAACCCTGATGCTTTTCAACGCCTTACAACTGCTGAACTGCTCAAACATATTCAGGCATTGCCGGTTGGTTTTCGCACAGTTTTTAACCTTTTTGCTATTGAAGGTTATACTCACCGCGAAATTGCAGAGCTGCTCAATATAAGCGTAGGCACATCGAAATCGCAATATGCAAGAGCAAAGGTATGGCTGCAGAAACGAATAGAAGAATTTAATTTGTAATGACTGGTAAAAACGAACATACAGGTTTTGAAAAGAGAATGAAAGAGGCTTTCTCAGATTTCTCAATGCATCCGGATCCGGCTGTATGGTCACGGGTGGAAAAAAACCTGAGCCGGCGAAAAAAGCTTGTTATCTTTTACCGTGCAGCAATTGCAGCATCCTTTTTATTGTTTCTAAGTGCCGGCAGCTGGTGGCTTTTTAATAATTACAGAACCCAATCAGAACAACAGTTAGTATCAAAACACGAAACTGCGCAATCACCTGTTACGTCAGAGGAATATGAAGCTCCGGATGAGGTTTATAATGATTTGATCAAAGAACAAACTGAAAAATCTTCTGCTGAAGCATTTGAGAAAAAAATGCCTGAATCATCTGAAATAAAGCCTGTTAAAAAAGATGAGAAAATTACGGATATGTTTTTCGATGATCTTAGCGAATCACAAATTGCTGTACAGCAGCACATGGATAAACCCTTGACAACAGATGAATCCGGATACATTATCCGGGCTGAAGATGAGCTTTCTGAGTTACCGGTTTCTGATGTAATTGATGATCAACTTCTGGACCGTGCTGACACTATAGAAATTGATGTGCCAGCCATTGTTCAGGGGCAGATAACAGATCCTAAACAACTTGAGTACCTGAGCCCGGATCCTGATATTACTGAAACAAAAGAAAAATCAGGTAATTGGCAGCTCGCTATGACCTATGGTATGATCCAGGGAAGCAATGCAAACGACTTTACTAATGTATACAATGACTCAAAAGCAGATTTTACAAACGATCCGTTTTCTTCCAAGTTTATAATGGAATCATATCAGAGATCTGATATAGAAAATACAACCCATTCACATCCTCTTACAATTGGTTTAATGATAAACAGGTCATTTTCTAATATTTGGGGTATTGAATCCGGATTGTTGTTCACGAAACTGAAGTCTGTAAGTAAAACCGAAATCGTTAATAATGAATTTATCGAATACGGAAATGATCTGTATTATATAGGACTTCCATTTTCGGTTCGTTTAAATATGCTCCATTCACGCCGTTTCGGAATGTATTTATCTCAGGGTGCAGTACTCGAAAAAGGTGTAAGGATACGATATCATATGCAGCATTATGTTTCTGAGGTTCTGAAAGATAGTGAGCATAAATCAAATATGGTTGAAGGGGTTCAGGTTTCTTCGCTTACGGCTTTGGGTTTTGAATACCATATTACCGAAACCTTTGGTGTTTATGCCCAACCGGGATTACAAATATTTTTTATGAATAAAACTCAGCCATTCAATATAAGAAGTTCAAATGCAATATGGCCTTCAATGCATGTAGGCGTAAAGTTTCAGTTGTAGTTTGGAGGGAGGCATTTATTCGTTTAGCAGTTTTCTGGATGAACACAAAAATGATAATAAAACAAAATATTAAAAATCAAAAAAAATACAAACATGAAAAATATTAAATCCATGCCGGCATTATTTGCAATTATGATTATTGCCACTATGTTTATTGGCGGATGCCGCGATAAAATTTATGAGGAGGTAACTTATACTGCGAACGTTCCTGTTTATATGGGTTTTAAGGAATTCCGAAGTTCGGTTAAAACTACTTCTCCGCGTCAGCTTATCAATCCAGGAAAAATTTATTTCAAAAATAACCTCCTCTACATTAATGAACAGAATAAGGGTATTCATATTGTTGATAATGCAGACCCTGCTTCTCCTAATATTATTGCTTTTATTGATATTCCCGGAAATTTCGACCTTGCTGTTCGTGGAAATATACTTTTTGCTGACAGTTATGTTGATCTGGTAGCCCTTGATATTACAAATCCGGTAAAACCTGTAGAACTTGACCGGCTTAAAGATGCTTTTCCGAATGTGCTGCCACCTATTGAAAATGAACTTCCTATTGCCGGTATTGATTTTACTAAAGGGGTAATTGTTGGCTGGGATGTAAAAGAACATACTGAAACAGTTGAAAGAGGAAGGAGATTAAATAAACAATGGATAACTTATGATGGTATGGGAGTTACGGAATTTGCATCAAAAGAAGTGAACCTGACCTCGATGAATACCGGTATCAGCGGTTCAATGGCACGTTTTACAATTTCAAATTCATATCTGTATGCCGTTCATAATAGAGTTCTGAAAATTTTTAACATTGGAAAAGTACCCGGGATGAACGCTGAGGATGATATACAGCTATTCAGAATGGCTGAAACTATTTTTCCATATAACAACAAACTATTTCTTGGTACTACCACTGGTATGCTCGTTTATGGTTTGACAAACCCTTCAAAACCGGAACTTATTTCTACTTTTGAACATATTAACTCTTGTGATCCGGTAGTGGTGCAAGGAGACCTCGCTTATGTGACATTGCGTTCAGGCACAAAATGTGAGGGTTTTACTAATCAGTTGGACGTAGTTGATATTTCTTCAATCACAAATCCTACACTTAAAAAATCTTATCAGTTATTTAATCCTCATGGACTGGGAATTGACAATAATATGCTATTTATTTGCGATGGCAGTGATGGTTTAAAGGTTTATGATGCTACTGACCCTATGAGTATTAAAGCTAATCAACTGGCTCATTTCCAGGATATCAGGGCTTTTGATGTAATTCCGGTTAACGGCATACTGATGATGATAGGAGCTGATGGATTGTATCAGTACGATTATTCTAACCAGGATAATATGGTTCTTTTAAGTGCAATTCCTGTGGTAACAGACAATTAAATACGTTTTCTGTGATTAAGCAGCGCTTTCTTTTTGGGTTTATAATTATATTGATTATCGGGCTGTTGTCAGTTAAAATGGCAGCAGCCCAAAAATTATATGGCGATGCGGTTTATCTGAAAAACGGTTCAGTTATTACTGGTACCATCACTCAGAATGATAGTATAAAAGGATTGAAAATTACAAATGAATGTGGAATTTGGTTTTTTCAACACTCTGAGTATGATAGTATTGGCTTTTTTCCGGGTGATAAATATTACATTGCAAAAAACAAAGGATATTTTAATCTAAGCAGTGCAGGTTTTTTATTTGGAATTGATGCAACTCCTGTACCTTCGGTTACAATGATTAATGGCATAAAACTGAGTTCGAAATTCAGTAGTGGCATTGGTATTGGATATGAGTATTTTGACTGGAACGTTTTACCTGTTTTTGCTGATGCAAGATATTATTTCAGCAACGAAGGTTTTTCCCCGCTTTTAATTGCGCAGTTGGGATATTCTATTTCACTCGAGAATTTACCTTCTAATTACTGGTATAAAAGCGTTAACAAAACATACGGAGGCATTATGTGGAGTTTGGGAGGCGGGATCAGAGCCGGTATCACACAAAAAACAGCATTTATTGCAGGCATTCATTATCGTTTTCAGAAATTATCCTATGAGTCAGATAATTGGATCCCGGGCGAAAAAAGCCTGACCCATTCAAATTACAACAGGGTAACCATCAGTATTGGATTCCTTTTTGAATAATATCCGCCATCTTTTACAGAATTCTTTTCACGGGTTGCAAAACATTTATAATTATTCAAAAATTCCAGAATAATCTACTAAAATCAATCCTATAAGCCTGCAATAGCTTGTAGATTAGATTTTTTGAATAGCTTTGCACGCCAAAAATTACTAATAAATCAATCTGATTTTTATGATTATAGGATTATTAAAAGAAAGTGCTCCTGAAACAAGAGTAGCCTTACTTCCTGAAATCGTTAAAGATTTTATAGCTCTTAAGGTTGAAGTGTTTGTTGAAAAAGGAGCCGGAGAAAATGCTTTTGCCAGAGATGGTGACTATCAGGCTGTTGGAGCTAAAATTGTTGAGCACACTAAGATTTTTGAACAGGCTGATGTATTGCTCATGATTCAACCTCCTCAAAAAGAGGATGTTAATAAGATGAAGGAGTCTCAAATATGGATTAGTGCTTATAATCCGCTTTGGGATACTGAGCTTGTGAAATTATTTTTAAACCGTAAGCTGACAAGTTTCAGCCTTGATGTGATACCTCGTATCACACGTGCACAGGCTATGGATGTTCTTTCATCAATGGCTACTGTATCAGGCTATATGGCTGTTCTGGAAGCAGCAGTTAAGCTGCCTACCTTTTTCCCTATGTTTATGACTGCTGCAGGAACTATTAAACCTGCAAATGTTTTAATTCTGGGTGCAGGAGTTGCTGGTTTACAGGCAATTGCAACTTCGCGCAAACTTGGAGCACAGGTTCAGGTTTTTGATGTGCGTTCTGCTGTTAAAGAAGAGGTCAAGAGTTTGGGAGGAAGATTTGTTGAAGTAGAAGGTGCTATTGAAGATGCTGCTGCAGGCGGATATGCTGTTGAACAAACTGAAGAGTTCAAAAAGAAACAGCAGCAGGCAATTAATGAACATGCTGCAAAAGCCAATGTGGTAATTTGCACAGCGCAGATCCCGGGGAAAAAGGCACCTCTTTTGCTTCCGGCAAAAGCAGTTGAAGCTATGATGCCTGGATCAGTGATTATAGATCTGGCTGCTTCAACCGGTGGAAACTGTGAGCTTACCAAAGACAATGAAACAATTGTTCATAATGGGATTACAATTATTGGACAATCAAATTATCCGGCACAAAAGCCTGCTGACGCCAGCAGGATGTTTGGTAAAAATGTGTTTAACTTTATGAAGCTTATAATTGATAAAGAAGGAGGGTTAAACCTCAATTTTGATGATGAAATTGTAAAGGGAACATGTATAACACATGATGGTCAGATATATAACGAAAGAGTTAAAGCACTTATTAATTAAGGAGTTAAGATATGGAACAAATATTAAAATTATTTTTCGAACACAAAGAGGCAATTTTCATTATTGCATTATCTGTTTTTTTGGGGATTGAAGTAATTTCCCACGTTCCTTCTGTTTTGCACACTCCGCTTATGTCAGGTGCAAACGCTATTAGCGGTGTAATTATAATAGGCGGGATTATTCTGGTTGGACATTCTGATCTTTCTACATTTTCACTTGAACTGGTGCTGGGAATTCTGGCTCTTGTTTTTGGAACCTTAAACGTGGTAGGTGGATTTGTAGTTACTGACAGAATGCTTGAAATGTTTAAGAAGAAAAAAAAGTAAACAGCTATGAATAAAGTACTTGGAACACTCAATGGAATAGATTTTACGATAGGATTAACAATTCTGGAGTTAAGCTATCTGATCGCCGCACTTTTGTTTGTTTATGGTTTAAAACTGCTTTCACATCCTGAAACAGCCCGTCGTGGTAATCTTTGGGCAGCAATTGGTATGGGATTGGCAATGATTACAACATTACTTTTCCATAAAAACAGTAATGGCGAAGGCATAGCCCTGATGAATGTATGGGTAATTATATTGTTTGTTGGAGTAGGTTCGGTAATTGGCTGGATCGTAGCCCGAAAAGTGAAAATGACGGCAATGCCCCAGTTGGTTTCATTATACAACGCTTCAGGTGGGGCTGCATCAATGTTGGTTGCTCTACTTGAATATCCAAATGCCGTTGCCGGAGATGTGGCATCAATTCTGGTTACAATACTTGGACTTGTAATTGGCGCAATTGCTTTTAGCGGCAGTGTCATTGCATATGGAAAACTAGATGGTAAGGTCGGTGATATTATGAAGCCGTTTATGACTTACCTAAACTTGTTTCTACTGATAATTACTATAGCCCTCAGTGTTTATTTAATAACATCATCACGTCCACCAACCGAATTGGTTTGGCTGTTATACATACTTACAGCCTTAGCTCTGATATATGGAATTATGTTTGTAATGCCTATCGGAGGAGCTGATATGCCGGTTGTTATTTCGTTATTGAATGCTTTAACAGGTGTGGCTGCAGCAATGGCGGGCTTTATCTATAACAATCAGGCAATGATCCTGGGTGGTATTCTTGTAGGTGCTGCAGGAATGATACTTACAATATTAATGTGTAATGCAATGAACAGGTCATTGCTGAATGTTATTGTTGGCTCATTCGGCGGTAGTTCGGGTGAAGGAGCGACTGGCGTTGATCAAACGGTAAGAGAAATTTTATTAAGTGATGCAGCAGTATTGCTTAGCTATTCTCAGAAGGTTTATATAGTTCCGGGGTATGGTCTGGCAGTTGCTCAGGCTCAGCATCTTTGTCATGAACTGGACATATTGCTTACCGATAAAGGTGTTGAAGTTAAATATGCCATACATCCCGTAGCAGGTCGTATGCCAGGCCATATGAACGTTTTACTTGCCGAAGCTGATGTGCCTTATGAAAAACTTATGGAAATGGATGATGCTAACGAAGAAATGTCTAATACAGATGTAGTTATTGTTGTAGGTGCAAATGACGTGGTGAATCCTGCTGCTGAAGACGATCCCGGCAGCCCCATTTACGGAATGCCTATTATCAAGGTACTGGAAGCCAAAAATATTATTGTGATGAAGCGCAGTATGGCAACTGGTTATGCAGCAATTCCCAATAATCTGTTCTATCATCCCAAGAATCGTATGTTGTTTGGTGATGCAAAAGCTACTTTACAGAAATTGGTGGCTGAAATTAAAAGTTTATAATACACTTTATAATATATGCTGAGGTCTTTCTCCAATAGGGAAAGACCTCAGTTTCCTGACTTATCCGTTTTAGTGCGACAAATTTAGTTTTAATAACATTTCTGACATTAGCGGATGTAATTTTGTTCTTATTCTCAATTCTTTCTGAATGATTTTGTTTATTATTCTTGCGTCTGTGATCTTTTTGCTTTCAGTTATAAATTTTTTTTTGGAATATCCAGTAATTAATTCAATGTGCTTAGATATAGCTAATGCTATAAAGCATATTAAAACATGTAGATAGATTGGCTGTTCCTTAAAATGATAAATTGGTCTGATTTGTAAATCGCTTTTTAATATCCTAACCTAAATCATTCATAAAAACAGAAAAAATGCGGGTAAACACACTGCTATTCCATTGAATAACAGTATATTTGTTGTACCAAAACCCCCGCATTATGGACAAAGGTAAAATAAAAAAATTATCCCCTAATAATTTTGAGCAAAAAAAAATTCTCAACCCACACTTTTTAGTCTTTCAGACATTGGGAATAAAAAGAGTGCAGTTTACAACCTAACAAATTTCAAGTGATGGCGGACTTCTTTTTCTTAAAGAAGTAGATAAAAATATAAAACTTATTGACAGAATAACCTATTACCTTGAAGACAACCGACATGCAAGCTACGTAAAGCATGGCATCAATAGCCTTCTTAATCATCGTATCATGCAGATATCAGCAGGTTATGAAGATGCTAATGATTGTAATACCCTGCGTAACGATGGTGTTTTGAAGGTGTGCTGTAAGACAGAAAACAGCTTATCTACTCAACCTACTATGAGCAGATTTGAAAACAGTATTTCCAACAAAGAATTACACAAAATCTCTAAGGTTTTTACTGAGTTTTCCAATCCCACAATGAAAACTATTCAATTTAAAATATTGAAGATAGCCACAAGAGTAAAAATTGAGTTTCCTAATGAATTCCCTGAAATACAAGTATTTAAAAACCTGCTATTGATGTTTCAAATTCTCAGAATTTAAACAAGACACTATCATCTCACGTTCCTTCACATTTAACAAAAAATAAATTCACACCTTAAGAAAAAAGGTGAATGAGAGAGGTATGTGTAAAACTATGAAAAACAAATGTTTAACCTTGACTTAAGTCATATCCGGGACTAAATCCAGAATTTAGGAGAGTGAAATGAAGTAATTTTAAAGTTAATTGTATGTTTGAGAATTAAACAGGCTAAAACCATTTTTTCAGCAATAAATAAATAGTAAAAATTGATTTGGCTTGGAACCCTTGCTCTTTTGAAACCGTAAAGAATACATAATAATAAGGAATCTGAGCAGTTTACATGTACGTAAACCACTTTTTTAATAACTTTACCGGCAGGAATTTAATAATCTTGAAAATATGAAAAAGCTTAATGTTGATATTCAGTCAGTATTTGGTTTCATTGATCGTGACGATCTGAAAAAGCAGGAAAGTTCGTTAAAGGTTCATCATCATAATCTGATTTCCGGAACTGGTGCGGGGAATGATTTTACCGGATGGGTCAGGTTGCCTTCTTCAACAACACCTGATCTATTAAGGAAAATTAAAGAAGCAGCATTGGAACTTAAAGAAAAATCAGAAATAGTGGTTGTGGTAGGTATAGGCGGATCTTACCTGGGTGCAAGAGCTGTAATTGAAGCACTTCAGCATCAGTTTGCAGGACTGATGCCGGCATTTAAGCGACCGGGATCACTGGTTCTGTTTGCAGGTAATAATATTAGCGAAGATTATCATGCTGATCTGATTGATGTATTGCAAAAGGTAGACTGGTCGCTGATAGTAATATCAAAATCAGGCACTACTACCGAGCCGGCTATTGCTTTCAGAGTGCTGAAGCAACATCTGATAAGAAAGTACAGTATGAGCGAAGCGCGCAGACGTATTATTGCCATAACCGATAAAGCAAAGGGAGCATTAAAGAATCTGGCTGACAAAGAAGGTTACAAAACATTTATTATCCCTGATGATGTGGGAGGCCGTTATTCAGTTCTGACCCCTGTTGGATTACTTCCTGTTGCCGTAGCCGGATTTGACATTGAAGTAATGATAAACGGTGCTGCTGAAATGGAAGCAACAGCTTTGGGTTCGCACTTACCGGAAAACAACCCTGCTGCATTGTATGCACTCACTCGCAATGCTCTTTATCAGAAAGGAAGGACGGTAGAGATCATGGTTAATTATCAACCTAACCTTGTGTTTCTAACTGAATGGTGGAAACAGCTTTATGGTGAGAGTGAAGGAAAGCAACTGAGAGGCATATTCCCTGCCGGGGTTACTTTTACCGCTGATCTGCACAGCATGGGGCAGTATATTCAGGAAGGTCTGCGTATAATTTTTGAAAGTGTGCTTTCAGTTGAACAAAGTGCCAGAAAACTGGCAGTTCCTGAACTTGATGACGATTCTGACGGATTGAACTATATTGCTGGCAAGCGACTAAGTGAAGTAAATCGCATGGCTGAATTAGGCACATTGCTTGCCCATGTTGACGGGGAAGTTCCTAATATAAGGATAAACATCCCTGAAATAAATGAGTTTTATCTTGGCGGAATTATGTATTTCTACGAATTTGCCTGTGCATTAAGTGGTTATCTGTTGGAAGTAAACCCGTTCGACCAGCCCGGAGTTGAAGCATATAAGAAGAATATGTTTGCATTGCTCGGTAAGCGTGGTTTTGAAGAAGATAGCGCGAAACTGAGAAAAAGACTCGAAGGGATGGTCTGATAAGTTAGCATTGTAGCATAATCTATTGCATTACAATGGATAATTGCCTTGATTTGCCGGAAACACCCTGGATTATACTGAATTTGTGTTCAATATTTTAAAATGATTTTCAGAATAATCATATTATTAATTCTGTTATTTGAACCTTTTGCTAATCAGGTAATTGCGCAAAATAAGGTTCAGAATTTTCAAAAGTATCTGATTTATCGCGAGCGTTTACTTTCTGATTTTATGGTTTCGAGCCGGGGAAATGAGCCGGGAACCAATATTCCCGCAAGTTTTAGGAATATAAATACCGGACTGATGCGCTGGGGTGATGCCACTATCAACCTTAGTAATTATATGGCTGTGCTTGCAACTGAATATAAACTGTTGAAACTCAGCAATATGCCTATGGATGAGACTTTGACTGAGATTGATAATGTACTTTCGGCAATGGAGCGTCTTGATATAAGTGCAGAAGCTTTTTATGGTAATATAGATGCGCCACCTTTTCCCAATGGCTTTTTTATTCGTGATGATATTCCCTTAACATTTACCCGGGACTGGGCATGGAAAAACCCTTCGTTTGTTGATTATCCCTATATCCGGTCAGATTATACCGAAGCGGATAAACGTTTGAATGAAATGAGCCAGGATCAGGTATGGCATCTGGTCATAGGTTTGGCTCTGATCAGTAAACTTGTTGACGATACAGTGAGCAGTCCGTTTTTTAATGGTGCTGTACGTTTAACACTTTCACAACGGGCTATGTTAATCAGTTATCAGATAATCAAAGCCTTACAATACAAAAAATGTTTTAATATCATCAATAACAAGCCTTGTTTCAGGATTTGGAATTTGCGTAACCCGGTTACAAAAATGCCTGTAAAGCGAGGTGCCGATCCACGATTTCTGAAGTTTGGCTTTGCTGAAGCCGGCGATTTCATTACTGACGGGAATTTTGGCAGCCTGCAATGGGGGTATTCCTCACAGACATTTATTTGGATACGGTTAGTGGGCTTTTTACAGATTGCCCAGCAATTCTCACCAAAAGGTAATATTGATCATCTGTTTCATGCCGGCTCACTTGCAACAATAGGTAACATCTGGAGTACGCGCGATCTGATACGCCTGTATAACCGGCATCATAAATTCTTTTTTGTTCCTGACCCTCATTACGAACACTTTGCATTGATTTCATGTATTCTTCATAACGATTGTCCTAAAAAACTTAATCGTGAAAAGGAAAAATATGAAATACTTCTCAATCTGGCTCCTGTCAATGGTCCGTCAAATTTTGGCAATTATTCTGCTGATGATTTTGTGTTTGAATGGTCATCAATAAATCGGCTCGTATGGCCTGAAAGGCTTGGTAGCGGCACGAACCAGTGGCTTCAGGGTGAATACAGCGGTTTGGATTATATGCTGTTATTCAATTTATACCGCCTTGTATATGAAAATGGATATTAATAGGAAGGTAGTATAAGGGGCACAGAACTAATGTTTTATGAGATGCGGTTCATCAAGATGAGCCGGTAATGTCAGAACCCGGAAAAATTATAGTGAAAAAAAGAACAACTGTTTCTCAGGTCATTTCCACCACAGTGATCTAAATGAAAATAACTGTTACAGAATGTAGCTCTGAAAAAGGAATAACTGTGAAGATGAAAAATAACCGGTGATAATGATTTTCAAAGTGGTTCCGGAGTTGATATTTTGCCTTTATCGTCGCTGGTAGCAAGATATCTAATCAATTGTTTATCCCTTATTATCAGCTCATAAATAACTGATTCATTGCTGTGTACAGCAATGCAGTTCATTATTTCAAATTCGGGATTTAGATTTTTCTGAATGATTTCAGGGACATTAAGAGGAGAAATATTAATTCTTGTTTCAATCAGATTCCCATTTTTATCAAATCTGACAATTTTTTCAATATCCTGATCATAAAAAATTACTTCAGCAAAATCTTTCTGCGAAGTCCATTCAATATTTTTAGCATTTGGAAAATACAAAGCAAAGTTTTGTCTAATCCTTTTTGAAATCCCAAGATTTGTAATACCGAATATTTTATTAAGCAGATCCACTTTTTTCTGAAATTTATACTTTAGACGAACTTTCGTATAAAAGTAACTTAAAATTAATTGTAACTTCCGTATGCATTTTTAAAAATAAAGAGCACCCTGGCTTTTGCACGTTTAATCCTCATTTTTACTGCCCCTTCGCTAAGGCGTAGCGCTTCTGAGATTTGTTTCAATGAAAGATCATCCTGATATTTCATTAAAAGCAATGCTTTTTCCTCGGTATGCAAAAGGTCTAGTACCCGCATCAATCTTTTATAATGTATCTCTGTCAGATCTTCTTCAATTTCATCAATGATCTCAGGTAATTCATTCTCAAGATTCCAATTGGGATAATGAAGCTTGTTTTTCGCCCGCAAATAATCAATGCAATAATTGTAAGTTATTGAATAAAGCCAGGTACCAAATGAAGAATTCCCCTTGAAACTGCCAAGGTTCTCATATGTTTTGGTAAGAATATCTTTTGTTAGTTCTTCTGCAATATCATGGTTTTTTACAAGACTGATACATTTTTCCAGCACACGCTGATAGTAGCGTCCAAAAAGGATTTCATAAAGATTTGATTGTTTCTCTACAACGATCTTCTCAATGAGCTTCTCGTCGCTTAACATATGATTATCCTTAAAATCCATAAGTAGTCTAAAAAGTGGCTAAATTATGAAAGTTGTGTTGAGAAATCAAGTGTTTGAAGCAAAAAATGAGAGATTCGTGAGTATGTCTGTAATTTCGATCAGGGATTTATTTCCCGAAGTCAATCACTAATTTATTTTTCAGGCTGTAAACCTGCTTTGGTATCCCTTCAATTGGATGGCTGTCAGTAAGATGCTCAAGCGCAAGGGAATAAGATAAGTTCCTGCTGATCTTAAACAGCAGATCGAGATTGTGTGATAGGCGATAATCACTAATAAGCTCAAATCGCGGCTGATAATACGAGGTGTTTATTACAGTAAGATTATCACTTATCCTGAATGTAAACGACAAATAACTGCTAAGGCGGTGATTATATTCCAGATCAAGCCCTCCGCTTGGTTTTTCGTACTCAAACATATACGCTGTTCCTGCATAAATCCTGAACTGATTTGCTCCAAGGAGCTTGAAACGAGGTCCGGCTCCGGCAAGACCACGGAAATCAATCTGCAAAACTTTGTTGAACTGAGCCTGAGTGAATGCCTCAAGTGTAATAATATTGGTAAGCTTGTAGTTATATCTGAGATGTTGCATTCCCTTATTCGAGAAATCATCAGCTCCCGTTTTTATAAGTTCATAATCTGATAGTGCAAGATACAGACTGCGTTCTGTTTTATGCTGAACATGTAATCCAAGTCCTGCTTTTGTGAGTTGTTTGGTGTTTTTTATCAGATCAAAAGTTACAGTGCCGGTACCCGACCAGCCAACAGTATCAGTTTTTATTCGTTCACGCTCAATATTAAGAACCTGAGCACTGATCTTTAATCCTGAGATCAGAAAAATAACAGCAATACAAATATGTTTCATGTTTTAATATTAGGCTAAGATAAGACAAAGCCCTTAACGTGATTTAAGCCGGATTTAGTTTAAAGAACCAAAGCTGTAAATTAAAACAAATAGAAAAAATCCTAATTAAGTTAAAAAATAGTTATTTTTGTATTCTTCAGAATCAATATGGTTCTCAATTGTTTAACCATTTAAAAACCACAACAAAATGAAAATTTTAGCGCAAATCAGTAAAACAAATGTCCTTGTCTGCTTTTTAATGTTTTGGGGTATGATGATTGCTTTATATGGCTTTTCGTCTGAACCTTGGGAGTATGTTTCTGAATCCGGAAAAACTACCCGGCTTGCCGGTGATGCAAATTGTGATGGCAGTGTGGATATTCTTGATGTCATTGCAATTAGCAATTATATCATTGGTTTGCCCCCAGAACCCTTTTGTTTTGAAAATGCCGATGTTAACAACGATGGAGTCATAAATCTGAGTGACCTTATTGCTACGGTGAATATCATTGTGGGAGGAGGCGGGTTTACTTGCGGTACTTCAACAGTTACTGACAGTGATGGCAATGTATATAACACGGTTTTGATTGACGATCAGTGCTGGATGCAGGAGAATCTTAAAACAATCAAATACCGTAATGGCAGTGATATTCCTAATGTAGTGAATAATTCTGCCTGGGTGAACCTTACAAGCGGTGCATATTGCTGGTATAGCAATGATATTGTATACAAGGACAGTTATGGTGCTCTCTATAACTGGTATGCTATCAATCCGGCTACTAACGGAGGTAATGATCTTTGTCCTACCGGCTGGCGTGTTGCAACTGATGAAGATTATATAATCCTTGTAAATTTCCTGGGAGGTAATGTTCCGGCTGGTGGCAAAATAAAAGAAACCGGTTTCGTTTACTGGAATCCGCCAAATACCGGTGCAACCAACGAATCGGGATTCAGTGCACGTGCCGGTGGAAGCAGGATCTATAACGGTAATTACGATTCAAGGGGTACTTATTGCTGGTTATGGACAGCTACCGAACAGCAGGGAAACTTTGCCTATCTGAGAAATATGTTTCACAACGCCACAAATATAGGGCGCGGAACTATCAATAAAAACAACGGACAAAGTGTAAGATGCCTGAAGGAGTAAGCTGAAAAGACTTTTTGAGGTCTCAAGCGGATTCGAACCGCTGTAGGAGGTTTTGCAGACCTCTGCCTAGCCACTCGGCCATGAGACCTTTATGATGCAAAGATATAAATTAAAATAATATATCAGCAAAATGTATTCGTTATTTGTGTGTATTTAATGAGGCAGTCGGCACAAATACAATCATAATATAAAGTCAGAAGCTCATCTTTCTTTTCTTTTGGGATCACAAAAGATGCACACCAGCAATCATTTGAGTGAAGGCATTCAAATTTTGTATTACATGCCGGGCATATTTTTATTTGTGGAATTGGTTCTGAGATCATTCAATACCGGATGTGAGTGTTACACTTACCTTTTCAAGCTTGCCCCCAAGAGGAGGATTTAACTTTGAAATTTTCACTTTTGCTGAAGTAATTACTGGAAACGTATTCATCAACGATGTTAAAATACGCCTGCCTACATGCTCAAGAAGATGGGATTTTTGCTCCATTTCTTTCTTTACCAGTAAGTAAACTGTTTGATAATTAACAGTTTGTTTCAGATTGTCGCTTATTTCAGCTTGTGAAGTATCGGTTTCTAAATGCAGGTCAACAATAAAATGTGTTCCAATAATTTGCTCTTCGGTAAAACAACCGTGATAAGCAAAAAAGTCCATGCCTTCAAGAGAAATGATCCCCATAGTTTTATAATTTTGAAGCTCTGCAAAATTAGTAAAATGCCTGATGTGTGCTTTTAATTTTATACTAATATCAAAATCCGGATTATAATAATCGGAAATATCTATGAAAAGCCGGTAAATCCTTATGCTTTGCTCATTTTTATTCTTACCCTTATTTTGCCCATAGGAGTGGGTTTGATCGCTGTTTTACGAACCAAAAACCAATCGAATTTTTTTGTTGGAGGGCGCTTGATGAATGTCTTTGTCGTGGCTTTATCAGCGGTATCATCAAGGCGTTCGTCATGGCTGGCACTAGGTTTGAGCAGAGTGGCAATATTTCGGGAATAAGATAAGCTTTGATAATGCTTTTTTTGTAATGGTTCAGGCTTAAAATTAAAAACCAGTTGTAATTATTTTTAATCCTGCGTTTTGATACCCTTGCTTTGATTTTGCGGAATACTTTTACCTTTGTGCCGTATTAATTATTTCAAGGTTTTTTATGAACGATACTTCAAAAGAAAAAGAAAGCAGCAAGTCATTGAATTTTATTCAGGCTATAATAGAAGAGGATCTCCGTCAGGGGAAGAACGAAAAAAGGGTTCATACCCGTTTCCCGCCCGAACCAAATGGTTATCTGCATATAGGACATGCTAAGTCAATATGTCTGAATTTTGGTCTGGCACAGCAATATGGAGGAAAATGTAATCTGAGGTTCGACGATACAAACCCAACTAAAGAGGAAGTTGAATATGTAGATTCAATTAAGGAGGATGTGCATTGGCTTGGGTTTGACTGGGAAGATCGTGAGTACTATGCTTCGGATTATTTTGAGATTTTGTATGATTATGCAATTACGATAATAAATAAGGGTAAGGCTTTTGTTTGCGACATGAGTGCTGAAGAGATTAGTGCCAACCGCGGGACTCCTACCCGCCCGGGTAAAGAAAGTCCGTACCGGGATAGAAGTATTGAAGAAAATCTTGATTTGTTCCGTCGTATGAGAGCAGGCGAATTCAAGGAAGGCTCACATACCCTGCGAGCTAAAATTGATATGTCATCGCCAAATATGCATATGCGCGACCCAGTTATGTACAGGATCATGTTTGACCACCATCATCGTACCGGCGATAAATGGTGTATTTATCCGACATATGACTTTGCCCACGGACAGAGTGACTATATTGAAAGGATCACACATTCGGTTTGTACCCTTGAGTTTGAAGTACACCGCCCTTTGTACGATTGGTTTCTTGACCAGATAACTGAGCCGGGAAGCTATCGCCCGCATCAGTATGAGTTTGCCCGCCTGAATCTTAGTTATACCATTATGAGCAAGCGTAAATTGCTCGAATTAGTCAAGGAAAAATATGTGAACGGATGGGATGATCCCCGTATGCCTACCATCAGTGGGTTGAGGCGGCGTGGTTATACCCCTGAGAGCATCAGATATTTTGCTGATAAAATTGGAGTTGCCAAACGCGATAATGTTATTGATGTGGCACTGCTTGAACATAGCATACGTGAAGATCTGAACAAACGGGCTTTGCGCAGAATGGCTGTGATCAGACCTGTAAAACTTGTCATTGATAATTACCCGGACGGGCTGGTTGAATACATGGATGCCACTAATAATCCGGAAGATCCTGAGAGCGGGGTTCGTAAAATGTCCTTTTCAAAAGAGTTGTACATCGAAAGGGATGATTTCATGGAGGAGGCACCGCCAAAGTTCTTCAGGCTTAAACCGGGTGGCGAGGTAAGATTGAAATATGCTTATATTGTTAAGTGTGAGTATATTGAAAAGGATAAAGATGGAAATATTGAAGTAATCCATTGTTCTTACGATCCTGAAACCCGTAGTGGTATGCCTCAAAGCAACCGTAAGGTAAAGGCTACAATTCACTGGCTGTCGGCAGCACATTCAAAACTTGCGGAAATACGGCTTTTCGACCGCTTGTTTACTGTTGAAATACCTGATGAGGCTGAAGAAGGGAAAGATTTTAAGGATTATCTGAACCCTGATTCTCTGGAAGTTGTGCAGGGTTTTGTTGAAGATTCATTTCAGGATGTTAAGGCTCTTGATAAATTTCAGTTTGAGCGTCTTGGTTATTTTTGTGTTGATCCTGACACTGACGCTAATAAGCTGATTTTAAACAGGACAGTTACTTTAAAGGACGCCTGGGCTAAAATTGAAAGAAAACAATCATAATAAATTCAAAAAACTGATTTGAGTTTATTGATAATTTTATAATTTTGCACTTCCTGATTGTCCGATGGTGTAATTGGTAACACGTCTGACTCTGGATCAGAAGACTCAAGGTTCGAGCCCTTGTCGGACAACATGAAATCCAAACGGTTACAACGTTTTATGCTTGTAGCCGTTTTTTTATTTTTTAGGCACTTTCAGAAAAGGCTTAAATATTTG
>LSQX01171780.1_pt1 | contig 39738 bp, 34 predicted proteins | sample 654561 | NCBI WGS metagenome assembly LSQX01 (sample SAMN04489861, study PRJNA283612) | anaerobic digester metagenome | isolation source: 4 biogas reactors fed with cattle manure at either 37C or 55C with and... | place: Denmark: Kongens Lyngby | collected 2014 | reverse complement strand
GGCCGAGGAAGTCACAGTACATCAGTTCGACCAGCGCGCGCCCGCCTGCCATGGCGTAGCCGACGGCGGAACCGACGATCGCGGCTTCCGAGATCGGGGAGTTGAACAGGCGGTGGTACGGTACGGCTTCAGTCAGGCCGCGGTAGACGGCAAAGGCACCGCCCCAGTCGCGGTTTTCCTCGCCGTAGGCGACCAGCGTGGGATCTTCGTAGAACTTGTCGAGCACCGCTTCGAACACGGCGTCACGGAACTGGTACGTTTTGTTCTTGGAGAACGGCTTGCCGTCCTGATCGAAGGCAAAGCGCTCGCGTTTGGCGATCTGCTTCACACGCGGATTGTCCTCACGCGCCATCAGCATATCCGGTTTCGCATCCGAAAGTGCTTTCACGCTGCGGTTGGAAAACATCAGCTTTTCGATTGCATCCGGCTCGGCCATCAGGTCCATGCGGGGCGATTTTTCGGAGTCGATCGCAAGCGCGACGGCATCGTAGACAAAGGATTCGATCCTGCCTGTGAGCAGATCGAGTGTCGCCTGATCCAGGACATCATTGGCCAGCAGATCGGCGGCATACGTTGCGATCGGGTCGACATCCATCCAGGCTTTCTTTTCTTCGGCCGTTCGATACGAGTCCGCGTCAGAGGGGGAGTGTCCCGAGAAGCGGTAGGTCAGGGTGTCGAGCAGGACAGGTCCTTTTTTGTTTCGGAGAAGCTCCAGCTTTCTGCCCATCGCTTCGATTACGGCGAGCGGATTGAATCCGTCGACGCGCTCGGCGTGCATCTGCTCGGGATTGATGCCGGCACCGACGCGGGCGACATGGTCATAGCCCATCGTCTCGCCCTGTGTCTGCCCGCCCATGGCGTACTGGTTGTTGTTGATATTGAAGAGGATCGGCAGGCCGCCCTTCATGTCGCCTTCCCAGAGCTCTCTGTACTGATCCATTGCGGACAGCATGAATGCTTCCCAGACAGGGCCGCAGCCGAGTGAACCGTCGCCGATGTTGGCGATGACGACACCCTTTTCACGGTTGATTTTCTTGAACAGTGCCGCGCCGACCGAGATGTCGGCCGAACCGCCTACAATGGCGTTGTTCGGGAAGACACCGAACGGCAGGAAGTAGCTGTGCATGGAGCCGCCGAGGCCCTTGTTGAACCCGGTTTCCTTGGCAAAGATCTCGGCCAGCACGCCGTACAGAACGAAGGCGACCGCCTTGTCTTTGACGGACTCGTACGTTTTTGAAGAGACAATCTGATCAATCTCACCGCCCATGTAGTCCGACATGACGGTCTTGAGCTCGCTGTCATCCATTTTGCGGATGGCCGAAAAGCATTTTGCCAGGAGTTCGCCGTGGCTGCGGTGCGAACCGAAGATGAAGTCGTGCTTGTCAAGATAATACGCCTGACCGACGGCCGCCGCCTCCTGACCGATGGACAGGTGAGCCGGTCCCGGATTGTTGTACTCCAGACCGCGGTAGTTGTTCTGCGTCTTGATCGACATCAGCATTTCTTCGAACTCGCGAATCAGGCGCATGTCAAAGAAGATATTGATGAGATCTTCCTTTTCGAAGTGAGCGAGCTCATCCTTCATCGTCTTGTCGTACTGATTCAGCAAAATATCCTGAAACTTGATGACGCCCGGTTTTCTCGCTTCTGCCGGATCAATGAATTGTGACTTGGGCATGGTTTATGTTCTCCTTAGTATGTCATTCGAGAGTATGTCATTCGAGTTGAAAGACGGCTTCACGCAGCACTTCACTGACGGTCGGATGCGCGAACACCACTTCCCTGATATCATCAACGGTCATTTCCGTCTCGATAAAGGTTCCCGCTGCCAGAATGATTTCGGAAGCGTAGCTGCCGAGCAGGTGAACGCCGAGCAGCCGATTGGTCTCCGGATCCACCAGCAGTTTGCAGATCCCGTCGCCTTTGTCTGTTTCCGCCTGATAACGCCCGCTGTAGGACATCGGGGTCACCTGTTTTTTGTAGGCCATGCCTTTTTCGATCAGTTCTTCTTCACTGAAGCCGACCGAGGCGACCTCCGGATTGGTATAGATGACGGACGGCACGGCGTTGTAGCGCATCATGTCTTTCTTGCCGAGGATGGTGCTGACGGCCACCTCTGCTTCGCGATAGGCGGCGTGCGCCAGCATGCAGCGCCCATTCACATCGCCGACGGCGTAGACGTTCGGCACGTTCGTCAGCCCCTGTTCGTCGGTGACTATGGCGCCTCGCTCCGTGTAGACACCGATCGACTCCAGGCCGATTAAATTCGTATTCGCGCGTCTGCCGATTGAAAGCAGCGTGTATTCGGCCTCGACCGACTTTTGTTCGCCGTCCTGCTCGTACAGCACGCGGCCTTTCTCGATACCCGTCACTTTGCAGCCAAGATGAAAGGTGATGCCTTTCTTCTCATAGTTCTTCAAAAGCAGATTCGATATTTCACGGTCCGTCGCGCCGGCAATATGGTCGAGCATTTCGACCACCGTCACTTTGGTGCCGACCGTCTGGAAGTAGCTCGCCATTTCCAGGCCGATGACGCCGCCGCCGACGATCGTCATGGTCTCGGGAATGACATCAAGATCGAGAATCTCGCGGTTCGTCAGCACATAGCCGGCTTCGAGTCCTTCCCTGGCACCGGGAATCGGGGGCACGAGCGCATCCGAACCGGTCGCGATGATGATCGCTTTGGTTTCGTACGTTTTGCCTTCAGCCTCCACCTTGTAGCCGCCGGCAACCTTGCCCGTGATGACGGCGCGATCCGCTATGACGGTCACATTATGTTTCTTCATTGCTGCCTTGACGCCCGCGACCAGTATCCGCACGACTTTGTTTTTTCGTGCAATGACTTTTTTCTGGTCAATCTGCGCGTTCTCGCTGGTCACACCGAAAACCTCGCCGTGTGCCGCGTGCTCGAAGACTTTTGCTGAATTCAGGAGCGTCTTCGATGGAATGCACCCCTCGTTCAGGCAGACACCGCCCAGTTTGTTCTTCTCAAACAAGACGACATCCAAACCGGCGTGTCCGGCGCGTTCGGCCGCCAGATAACCACCCGGTCCGCCTCCGATAATAATCAGGTCATGCATGCTAGAAACCTCCTAATAAGAGCCGCTCATCAGTACGAGCGAAATATTTTCCAACGCCAGACAGAGGTCAGCCAGAAAACGGGCTGCCGGCGCACCGTCCCAGGCACGGTGATCCATCGTCAGCGAAAGAGTCATCTCAGGATAACCGACTACGTTTCCATCTTCAACGCGGACCGCCGTCTTGATCGCGTTCACGCCGATGATGCACGTTTCGGGCGGATTGATCACGGGCGTGAAGCTTTCGACTCCGAAACCGCCGAGATTGGTGACCGTTATCGTGCCGCCGCGGATCTCGTCCGGATTGATCGTACCGCTTTGTGCATCCGCCGCCAGACGCCTGACTTCGGCCGCAATCTCCTGCAGGCTGAGCAGGTCGGCATTTCTCACAACCGGCACCATCAGGCCGCGCGGTGTGTCGACGGCGACGCCCAGCTGCACGTGCCGGAATCGCCGGATCGTGTCCTCGAGAAAATGCGCATTGGCATCTTCGTGCCGCGTGGCGACGCGCGAGACGGCAAACAGCACCAGGTCATTGACAGTCGGTGCCTTCGCCGGCAGATCGAGTCCCAGTTTTTCAGCAAAACCGCCGTCAATGGCTTGCTTCATCTGTTCACGCAGTCTGAGCAGGTCGGTGGCGTCGAAGCTGCTGTTCAGGGTCAGCTGCGCCATCCCGGAAATGGACTCGTGCATCGCTTTGGCGATGAGTTTGCGGATCTGCGGCAGTTTCGTATCCGTGTACTCCGGTTCGTCAGCTGCCGCCACAGGCTTCGTCGTATCGCTGACGCGCACACGGCCGCCGATGCCGGTGCCGGACACGCGCGTGTCGTAGGCATTGCCCGCGGCCGACGTGTAAACCCGGCCTTCCTTGCGCAGCTGCTGCACATCGCGCTCAATAATGCGTCCGTTCGGGCCGCTTCCGCCGGCACCGCGCAAATCGACGCCGGCATCAAGCGCGGCTCTGCGCGCCCGCGGCGAGATCGCACCGTCGGCAGTGTCCGTTTGCGCCGCCACGGCACGCTCGGAGCGGACAGGCTCTGTCTTTGTCTCCTCCGTTTTCTCAGGCGTCTTTTCGGCTTCGGCCTCCGGTTCGGCTGTCTGGCCGGCTCCGTCCACCGTTGCGCCGGCGGGAATGTATGACTGCCAGTCCTCGTCTTCGCTGCCGATCACGCAGACATTCGTGAGCACCGGTACATCATCGCCTTCGGCAAAGAAAACGGCGATCAGGGTGCCCTCGACTGACGCTTCCTCATCGAATGTCGCCTTATCGGTTTCATACGTGAAGAGCTTGTCGCCGACCTGGACCTTGTCCCCCTTTTTCTTGTGCCATTCGCCGATGATGCAGCTTTCCACCGATTGGCCCTGGCGCGGCATAAGAATGACTTCTGCCATGTGTGTTCCTCGCTTTCTTTCTAATGGAGCATAACCTGGCCGCCCGTGACGGGCACGGCCTGGCCGGTCTCATATTCCTGTTCAATGATATAGAAAATGGCCCGGGCCACATCAAGCGGCGAACAGCCCTTTTTCATCGGGACCTTGGCGACGTAATCCTGATAGACGTCGTCCACCGTTTTTGCACCGGCCACTTTGCCGGCTTTCAGGTACTGCACGAAAAGGCCCTTCTCGGGGTCGCTCCAGAGCGGCCCTTCGTAGTAGTTGCCGGGACAGACGGCGTTGACCTTGATCCGGTCCGTCACAAGTTCCTTGGCGAAACTCTGGGTCAGTCCGATGCCGCCGAATTTGCCGCCGGCATACGCGAAATTCTTGTTTGACCCTTCGAGTCCCGATTTGGAATTGATCTGAATGATATCCGTCCAGCCTCTGCCGGCCGCCATGTTCTGGCTTCGCATGGCACGTGCGGCGTGTTTTGTACCGATAAAATAGGCCGTGTAGTTGATCTTCGTGACAAACGTGAAGGCATTCAGATCCATCTCTTCCAGTGAGCCGGCTCTGAGCACGCCGGCGTTGCTGATGTAGATGTCAAGCCCGCCGAAGTACCGTACAGTCGCTTCAATCATGGCCTGCACGGACGCTTCGTCGCCAACGTCAACCGTCACGGCTTTTGCCGTGAACGGGCCATATGTGCGGTTCAGACTGTCCGCGACATCTGCTGCCAGTTCCCCGTTCAGGTCGGCAATGACCACGGATGCACCGGCCTTCGCCAGCTCCCGCGCGATCCCTTCACCGAATCCCTGGGCGGAGCCGGTGACAATAGCCACCATGCCGGCAAGCCGCTGCCAGACAGCGGGGACCTCTGCAGTATCGGTTTCGCCGCAGAGACGGGCCAGTTTTGCTTTCGAGCCGGCAGCAAGAAAGGTGCCTGCGCCGGTCAGGCGGACGACATCCGGCAGCGGGTCCAGGAGAGCCGGATCAAATCGTTCGGGATCGTCCAGCATATCGGGGGTGATGTCCAGCACTGCAGGATGTTTTGCGAGTACCAGATCGCCCTTTGCAGGATCGTCTTCACCGGTCAGAACCTCGTGCAGGAAGACACGCTTTCCGGTATGCCGAAAGAAGAGTCCGCGCAGCGCCGGCACGCCTGTCACTACATTGAATGCTCCCATGATTCTCCTCCTCCCGGACCGCTAGGCGATCGGTTCTGCATGTGTCAGAAGATAGTCTTCCGCCTCCTTGGACCAAAGTCCGTTTGAGCGTTCGACAATCTCGCCCAGAGCCCGCATAAGGGGATCCGTTTTGCCAAGTTTCGCGAGATCATCAATTGCCGTCAGCGGCAGTTTGATATGTGTATAGATGAGCTTCTTGCCGCCCTTGATGTTCGGCAGATCGAGCGTTGTGTCAATGACGGCGTCGAGGCCGCCGATATGGGTCAGCATGGCCGTCGGGTCGATTTCGCCTCTGGACATCAGGTCGACCGTGATCAGCATGTCGTCGGCATTGCCGCCGCTGTTTGCGGCCAGATGCGTGTTCTGGTAATGCACGTTGTAAAAATTCATGGCGGCCGAAAAATCCGTTTTGGTCGGGCCGGCGAAGAAGTTCAGGCAGCCGTCGCGCGCGAGCATGCGGTCGGCTTCTTCCACGATCTGACGGACGGGTGCGAAAACGTAGACATCATCAAAGCCGTCATCATCCTTCGTGAAGGCTCGCAGGTGGCTGACGGCGTCCTCGACCAGAGCTGTATTCACATAGTGGAGTTCGATGCCCTGGCGCTTGGCCTCTTCAACCGTGTAGATGGAGGCGGCACGCTCGAGGCGCGCGGTGTCGATGTCCGTGACGACAAGCAGACCGGGCTTTTTCGGCCCGTGCAGGGCGAGCTCGATGGAACCGAGTCCCATCGGGCCGACGCCGGCAAGCAATGCCATATTGCCGCCTTCCTTAATGCCCATGATGTGTTCGTAACTGCCGAGTTTTGTGTGGTAGTTGACATTGAAGCCGCCCACGATGCAGGACATCGGCTCGGTCAGCGAGCCGTAGTACCAGGCGTCTCCCGTGTACGTCATGAGGCAGTTCTGCTCCATCACGATTGAGGGGATGACGATGTGTGTTGCGTTGCCCCCGATGTACTGGAAACTGTAACCCGGCGCAGCATACGGATCTTTCGGATCGTTCAGCGCCGGCTGGATGACAAAACGGTCGCCCGCCTTGAACTGGTCCTGCCACTTCGCGCCGACCTCCAGCAGTTCACCGCAGAATTCATGGCCGAGCATAATCGGGTTTTCGCCCACGTCCGCGGGAATGCGCTTGTGATCCGGTCCCTGCTCGGCTGCTTTGTATGACGACATGCAGAGGCTGTCGGAATAGATTTTCGCCAAAATTTCGTCGTCCTTGATCGGCGGCAGCTCGAATGTCTCGAGGCGCAGATCCCGTTTGCCATAAAGGCGTACTGCTGTTGTTTTCATGATGACCTCCCGGGTAAAAGTTTTCAATATATATCACTTATTTTCATGCTGAGTGAAAAGTTTCAGGTGCATTGTCAAATGCGTGCCACCAGCATAGTCATTCCGGTTTCGTTTGTCAACAGAAGCACGTGATATAGGATATCAATTAAAAGCACGGTGCCCTGCTGTCATAGATTATGAGATAAAGCGCGAAACTTATCATGAAAAATCAGTGATATATTACACGTATGAGGCAGTCGTTTAATGTTTCATGCTAATCTGTGATAAGTTGTGTATTGCTTGCACGAAAGTTGAAACTGAAGCCACTCGTCCGGAGGTCTCAGACCGGCTTCATGATATGATTGTCAAGTAGTTAAGTACCAATCTGCGGAGGCAGTTTTATGATTCAAAAAAGACGGGATTTACTGCGCGAAGCAATCGAACGTCAGGGTGATATTTCACTTGAGGAGCTGCAGGTGCTGCTCCCCAGTGTCTCGCTGATGACGATCCGCCGCGACTTGATCGCACTGGAAAAGGAAGGCCTGATCATCCGGGTCAGAGGCGGCGCCAAATCAAGAAAAATGAGCTCCCTGCTGCAGGAACCGACGTATGTTCAGCGGCTGACAAGCAATGACGATGCAAAGCTTGCCATTGCCGAAAAAGCCATTGAATTCGTCAAGGAGGGGCGCTCACTCTACATCGACTCCGGCACGACGTGTCAGGCGTTTGCCGCAAAGCTTCCGGACGACAACCTGTTCGTCATCACCCCGTCGCCGCATGTGGCGCTGGAGGCGGCCAAACGGCACAATATCCGCGTTAATATGAGCGGCGGCCAGCTGAACCGGGACACGCTGACGCTGTCCGGAACGAATGCCGGCCAGTATATGAAGGGCATCAATATCGATGTGGCATTCATGGCTGCCTCGGCCTATTCGGTGCAGAACGGATTCACCTGCGGTGACTTCAATGAAGCTGAGATGAAGCGTCTCGTGATTCGCAAGGCGGAGATTGTCGTCGTCCTGATGGATCAGAGCAAGCTCGGTTTTTCGATGCCCTATACGTTTGCCCGCCCGAACAATATTCACATTTTCATTACGGAAGGACCGCTTCCGGATACGTACGCACGCGCCCTGCGGCGGGCGCAGGTTCAGGTGCTTTAAGTGTTTCGCCTGCAGATTGCCGAAGATGAGCCGCTAGCCAGACAGGCGATTTTGCACAGCATCGATTTCGCTCTGCACGGTTTTGAAGTGGTTGCCGTATCCGAAGACGGCCGCGAGGCGATCCGGCACTTCGAAGCGTATTCGCCGGATCTCGTGATCACGGATATTAACATGCCGCATGTGTCGGGGCTCGAAGTGGCAAAGCACATCGCGGAGGCCGGGCAGCCGGTGCGAGTCGTCATTCTGACCGGTTACGATGAGTTTGAGTTTGCCCGGCAGGCGATTCAGTACGGCGTCAGCAACTATATTCTGAAACCGGTCACGGCAAAAGAGTTCGGCACCTATCTCGATGCCGAATATGCGGTGCTCGTCGACATGCATCGGCGCCGGCAGGAGCAGGCAGAGACGGAGAGTCACCTGCACGCATCGCGCCCCGTGATTCTGAATGATTATCTCTGCCGGCTGATACAGGGCACGACGCAGGAAACCGATCGGGAAGAAACAGGCATCCACCTTGGAACGTTGCATCAGGCTGAGGTGGCGCTGATTCGAGTCGATGACTTTCAGGCAACAGCAAGACGTCTTGGACTAAGCTGGGATCTGCTTTCATTTGCCATTTTGAATGTGATGAACGAGCTGGCCGAACCGCATGCCGGCTGCCGCGTCTTTCAGCTGCCCGATGCGGACAGCGGGTTTCTCTGGGTCGCAAGCCGGGACGGTGAACTTCCGGGAGCACTTCTGCAGCTGGCGACAAAGACAGTGAACACGCTGAAGGAGGTCCTTCAGATTGAAACCTGCTGCGGCATCGGCGATCTTGTCTCCAAAGCCGACGATATCCCGCGTTCCTATCGCGAAGCAAAATCATCGCTTGACAACCGGTCGTCCGCAGAACGTCAGCCGCCGCAGCTCATCCGGGAGGCCATGGCGTATGTTGAGCAGCATTTTTGCCGCAGTGATCTGTCCCTTTTTGACATGACGCGCCACCTGAACGTGTCGATCTCGCACTTTACAAACCAGTTCAAAGAATTTACCGGGAAAACATTTATCGAATATCTTACGGCCAAGCGCATCGATGTCGCGAAGCACAAGCTGAAGCATACTGACCTGATGCTGTACCGCATCGCCTCGGATGTCGGCTACGAAAATCCGACTTATTTTGCTTCCATTTTCAAGAAATACGTCGGCATTGCACCCACGCAGTATCGCAAACTTTACCAGCAGCGGGATGCCCGGCAAACGACGCGATGAGAAAACCGAAACCGTTTTTCAGCCGTTCGCTGATGCGTACCAATATGCTGCTGCTGTCGCTTCTCCTCGTATCGGGCATGCTGATCGCCATGTTCCCGTTTACGTACCAGCTGACGAAGCAGCTGCTGAGGGACAGTCAGACAAGACAGTCCAGGCGCCTGCTGGAGCAGACGGGGCAGGGCATCGAGTTTTATCTGGAAAGCATGCTGGAGACGGCCGAATATCTGGCTGCGACTCCGGAAACGGTCCGCTATCTGGCCGGCGACGACAGTGCCGGCGCAGAAGTCCGGCGCCGTCTTCAGGTTATTGCTGCAACGCGCGCGGATTATTACCATCTGGTTCTGCTCAGCACTGACGGCACGCTTCTGACCAGCCGCGAAACCGTGAGACAAAACCCGTACCGGGACTTTCGCAGAGAAGACTGGTACAGCCGGGCCATCGAAGCCGGCGGAGAGCCGATCTTCACATCGTCCCGCGTCGAAAATCTGTTTTTCGGTGATTACCCCTGGGTGATCACGACGGTCAAAGCCATTTATGACGACGGACGTCTGGTCGGCATGCTCCTGATCGACCTGAACTATGAACGCATCGAGAGTATTCTCCAGGCAACCCGGCAGGATGACAACCGGGGATATGTCTTCATTGTCGGTTCTGACGGCCGCCTCGTCTATCATCCGCAGCAGCAGCTCATCTACAGCGGGATCAAGACGGAACGGCTGGATCTTGCAAAGGAAGGGGCGCCCGATCTGCCGGTGATGGCCGGCGACGCGATGTATCTTTCGGCGCATTCGGATCTGTCCGGCTGGACGATGGTGTCAGTGCAGAATACGGCGGCCCTGGTGTCAATACCGGACGCGTGGATCCTGATCTATGTGCTGGTCGGTCTCGCGTTTTTTGCTTTGGCCGCGATCCTCTCGTGGTATTTTGCCAACCGCCTGACCCGCCCCCTCCAGTCCCTGCAGACATCCATGAAGCGTTTTGAACAGGGTGACCTGAATACGCTGGCCGATACGAATGCCACCCTGGAAATTGCCGATCTGGGCGAGAGTTTCAACCGGATGACGATGCGGATCAGGGATCTTCTCGCTGAATCGGCTGCGACCGAGGAACAGAAGCGTCAGAGCGAATTGCTGGCGCTGCAGGCGCAGATCCGTCCGCACTTCCTGTACAACACGCTGGAATCGATCATCTGGATGGCGGAGATCGGGGAAAATGAGAATGTCGTCGCCATGACCTCCGCCTTGTCCAAATTGCTGCGTGCACAGATTGCGGGCGGTGCGGAAGTCGTCCGGCTTGACGAAGAAATTGCCTACACGAATCATTATTTGACGATTCAGTCATTGCGATACGGCGAGCGCCTCGACTACGATCTGGTTCTTGAGCCGGGGCTGGAGGGCATCGGCGTGCTTCGCCTCGTTCTCCAGCCGCTTGTGGAAAATGCGATTTATCACGGGATCAGACATAAGACGGGCAAGGGACTGGTGCGCATCGAAGCCCGCTCCGACGGTGATCATCTGGTGATTGAGGTTTGGGACAATGGCGTTGGCTTTAAGAATCCGGATAACTGGCGGCATGTCAACATGAATCCGGACGGCGGCATCGGTCTGAAAAATGTAGAAGACCGTATCCTCCTTTTTTTCGGACAGCAATACCGGCTTGAAATCGAGTCAAGGACGAGAACGGCCGACGATCCGGAAACGATGCTGACAACGGTGGTCCGCATCCGGCATCCGAAGGTGACGCCATGAACGGCAGGAAATCATGGCTTCGCCTTGGCGCGATAATCCTGATGCTGGCCGTCTTGACTGTTTTGCCGGTCTGGACCGTCAGGAGCAGCCGGCAGAGCAGCCATGCAAAGACGGTCATCGCGATCGCCAAGACACGTGATTTCAGCGTGGCTTTCTGGGCAGCTCTGAAGAATGGCATGGAAGAGGCGGGACGTGAATTTGGCGTTGACGTCGATTACCGCGCGCCCATATCCGAATCCGACGTCGACGGTCAGATTGTTCTGCTGGATCAGGCTATTGCCGAAGCCCCTGACGCGATATTGCTCGCGGCAAACGACCGGCAGCGCCTGCTGGAACCGGTGCTCAGGGCGAAAAATGCAGGCATTCCGGTCATCATGTTCGATTCCTCAATCGACTATGACGCTGACGTTCCGTTTGTCACGCTCGTTGCCACTGACAACATCAAGGCCGGTCAGCTTCTGGCTGAGACGATCCTGACGGACGTGGCGCCCGGAAGCAAAATCGCGATCATGTCACACAATGTCAATACGACCTCCGGAAGTGATCGCGAAAGCGGCATACGCCGGGTCATCGATGCCTCCTACCAGGTGCTTCCGACGATTGACTGCGCCGGCAGCCGTGCCCGCGCCGTGCGTGAAGCGACCGGGCTTTTGCAAAACGATGCGCTCGCTGCCGTCGTCTGCACGAACGAATACACGGTTTCGGCCATGCTGGAGGCCATGAAAGCAATGCCCCGGACCGACCTGATTCTGGTCGGATTCGACACCTCGTACGAAATGATGGATGCGCTGGAAATGGGGACGCTTGGCGCCACCGTGATTCAGCGAGCCTTCAACATGGGCTACCTGGCTGTGGACAAGGCCGTCCAGCATCTGAACGGCCAGGCGCTGGACCTGTTCTACGACTCCACATCCGCCCTGATTACGCGGGAGGTCATGTACGCTGAGGAAAATGCCAAGCTGCTGTTTCCGTTCAGCCAGGGCAGCGACTGAGCTCAGAGATAGATATTGAAGCGCCCGCCGCGCACGAAGCCGATGAGGCGGATGTGATGTGCGCGCGCTCTGGTCACAGCCAGCGTGGTGACGGCCGCACGCGAGGCCAGCACGGGCAGTCCGACGGCAATTGCCTTGTCCACGATCGAAGCGGTCAGACGGCAGCTCGCCAGCAGCACGAGATCGGCGAACGACCGCCGCTCAATTGCCGCCTTGCCGATCAGCTTGTCGAGCGCGACGTGACGCGAGACATCCTGCACGATATCCAGCAGGCGGCCTTCCTTGTCAGAGAGGGCCAGCACATGCGTGCCGCCCGTGAGATGAAAGAGGTGACCGGCCCCGTCGAGTTCTGCGAACAGGTGAAAGAGCCTGTCCGCGGGAAAGGGCAGATCCGGCGTGACAAAGCGCTGCTCCAGAGGGCTCTCGTTTCTCAGCGAATCTCCACAGGCACCGGCGTGCAGACGCACGGCTGCCTGCCATTCGTTTTCACCGTCGCCGGCCGGCCTGATCTCGATTGAATCGATGTCGGATAGGGAACGGACGCGGCCGGCGGACAAGAGATAGCCGCGCACAAAATCGTCGAGCCGTTCAGCGAGTGCACTGAATGAGGCGCTGAACCGGACAGCCGGTGATTGCGGCTCTTTGACGACGTCGGCGCTTTCCAGGACAACGATCGTGATGGTCGCTTCGTCGATCGCGGTGTCGGTCAGGTGCTGGCTTAAATCGCCCGTGACCCTCACGACCTCGACCGGTTTGACCAGCGCCGATTCTGCTTTGGTGAGACGGTTTCGGCTGTCGGCCGGTGACGCGATGCCCGCGAGGCCGGCCAGGTCATCCGGCCGGTTCAGGTTTCGGAATACGGCGAGATCGGGCGAGACGGCTCTCGCCTCTGCCTCGGTCAGGCAGAGCATATGGCGGTCACGGCAAAATTGTGTCAGCGACGGGTATCCCGCTTCCAGACAGTGCGCCATATCGGCAGCCAGATGTTTTCCGTAAAAAGCATTGAACGGCTCGATCCGGCCGTCGGCGAGACACGTGATGATGCCGTCAATCTCCGCGTTTGGGAACGCGGAGAGTTTTTGCCGGAGTGCATCGCTGAAGGCGGCGTCATAGAAGGGCATGTCACAGGCCAGAACATAGACAAAATCGCTTCCGGCTGCCCGCAGACCGGCTTCAATGCCGGCCATGGGCCCTCGGCCCGGGTAGCGGTCAGAGACGGTTCGGACCGGCAGCGCGGCGTAAAAGGCAACATCGTTCGTCGCCACGATGATGTCGTCGAAACAGCCCTGCAGTCGCCGGATGAGGGCATGAGGCAGCGGCTCGCCATGTGTCTCAAGTGTCTGTTTGTCAAAGCCCATGCGCCGGCTTTTGCCGCCGGCCAGAAGGATGGCGGATCCGAAGCGCGGCAAGGGTCAGCCTCCCCAGGGCATGGTGAGGTATTCGCGCTTCAGCCGGTCATACTCGCCTTTGAACAGCTTTTCGTGACCAGACTCCCAGCGCGACAGCATTTCGAAGAGACTTTTCAGTTCCGGGTCGTCCACCAGATCCACGGCGTCGGCGTAGAACTCCTTGAAGTCCCGCTCGATGAGATAGGCCATGCGCAGCACATTGAGGTCGGGGACCTGCGATTCGGCCAGGGTGACGTCGAGGCGTTCGGCATCGTCACGCTGTGCGAAAAACGTGCTTTCATCATGCGACTTCACATCCTCCGAGACGGTAAAATCGTCGGGATTCTCGCTGTAGCGCTCCAGCTGTCTTACGATGAAGCGGTAATGACTCTCTTCAATCTCAGCCAGATCGAGAAACAGTTTTCTGGTGACAGGATTTTGGAACTGCTCGCTCTTTTCGAGAAAAAATGCCTGCCCCGATTTTTCCATCTCCGCGGCATATTTCAGAATATTGACGGCTTCCAGTGCATTTTGCATTGACTTTCCTCTTTCTCGTGCCGTCACGCTTTTTCAACGGCGACGGCACAGACTTTCAGCTCCGGTATTTTGCAGAGCGGGTCAGCGGCTGTATTTGTCAGGATGTTGGCACCCTCACTGTAGTGGAAGGGCATGAAGACGATGTCGTCGTCGATGATATCGGTCACGCGTGCGTTCGATTCGATGGCGCCGCGCCGTGAAGCGAGGCGGATCCGGTCGCCGCTTATCACGCCGAGACGGCTGGCCAGAACGGGGGAGATCTCCACGTATGAGTCGCCGGCCAGTTGTTCGATGCCCTCGTTCTTTCCGGTCATCGTGCGTGTGTGGTAGTGGTAGAGATTTCGGCCGGTCGTCAGGACGTAGGGGTATTCCGGAGATGTCAGTTCGGCTGGATCGCGGCTGTCGACCGGTACGAGCAGACCGATGCCGCGCGAAATTTTTGTTTTGTGCAGGTACGGCGTGCCGGGATCTTCGGTCGAGGTGCAGGGCCACTGCAGCCCGTCCCCTTCGATCCGGTCATAGGCGATGCCGGCGTAGCTCGGCACGAGCGTGCGGATCTCATCCATGATCTCGCCGGGATGGCTGTAATGGCGGTTATACCCGAGCAGGCGCATCAGTTCCATGAAAATGACCCAGTCGGGTTTCGCTTCGCCAATCGGTTCAATGGCCTTGCGCACGCGCTGCACGCGCCGCTCGGTGTTGGTGAACGTGCCGTCTTTTTCGGCGAATGAGCAGGCAGGCAGGACCACGTCGGCATATGCCGCCGTTTCAGAAAGGAACAGGTCCTGGCAGACGAGGAAGTCGACCTGCTCCAGCGCATGACGCACATGGTTGGTGTCGGGATCCGAAACGGCCGGATTTTCGCCGAACACGTAGAGGAATTTAATCTTCTCGGGAATCAGTGACATGATCTCCGTCAGCGTCAGTCCGATTTTGCCGGACAGCGGTCGCTGCCAGGCCGCTTCGAATTTCGCGATGACTTCCGGCTTGTTGACTTTCTGGTAGCCGGGGAGATCCGACGGCAGGCAGCCCATGTCGCAGGCACCCTGCACGTTGTTTTGCCCGCGAAGCGGGTTGATCCCGGCATTTTCGCGGCCGATATTGCCGGTCAGCAGGGCGAGATTGGACAGTGCCATGACCCCGTGCGTGCCGGTCGTATGCTGCGTGATGCCCATGGCATAGTAGATGCCGGCGCCGTCGGCGGCGGCATAGAGTCTCGCGGCCCGGCGCACGAGTTCCGGATCGACCCCTGTGATGTCCCGGACAGACTCCGGCGTGTAATGCTGCAGATGCGTTTTCAGGTCAGCAAATTCGTCCGCGTCGCAGCGTGCGGCGACCGCGTCCTTGTTCCAGAGGTTTTCCTCCACAATGACCTGGCACATGGCATTGATCAGGGCGATATTGGCACCGGGCTTCAGCTGCAGATAGATGTCGGCATCTTCGGCCAGCTCAATGCGCCGCGGATCGGCCACGATCAACGCGGCACCCTTCCGTTTGGCGCGCCTGATCCGTGATCCGATGATCGGATGGTTTTCGGTTGTGTTTGACCCGATGACGAAAATCAGATTGTTGTCTTCAACTTCCGCGATGCTGTTCGTCATGGCTCCGGAGCCGAGCGTGGTCGCCAGACCGGCGACAGTGCTGGCGTGTCAGAGTCGTGCGCAATGGTCGACGTTATTTGTGCCGACCACGGCGCGCAGCATTTTCTGAAACAGATAGTTATCTTCGTTTGTCGCCCGCGCCGAACTGAATCCGGCGATCGAATCGGGGCCGTACGTATCTTTCGCTGCCTTCATTTTCGCGGCGATCAGACGCAGCGCTTCATCCCATGCGGCCGGCCGCAGCTGTCCGTTCTCACGAATCAGGGGGGTGGTCAGACGATCACCGTGCTGGACGAAATTCCAGGAAAACCGTCCCTTGACGCAGAGCATGCCGTCATTCGGCTTCGCTCCCTGCACCGGTTCCACGCCGATCAGGCGATCGTCTTTTGTCAGCAGGTTCAGCTGGCAGCCGACACCGCAGTAGCTGCATGTCGTCCGCGTCTTCTTGATGCCGAAGAGACGATCCGGCTGACGCTTCGGCGTCAGCGCCCCGGTCGGACAGACGGCGACGCAGTTGCCGCACGAGACGCAGGCGGACTGGAGCAGCCCGACCCGGTTCGGCGTGGCAACACGGGTGGCTTCGCCGCGGCCTTCAAGGCAGATGGCATCGCTGCACTGCAGCTCCGTGCAGACACGCACGCACTGACCGCAGAGAATGCATTTTTCCGGATCGTAGTCATAGAAGGGGTTGCTTGTATCCATGGCCTGCCGCTTGCGGCCGAAGGGGCGATAGCTGCCGTCGATGACGCCGTAGTCATAGCAGTACATCTGCAGTTTGCACTGTCCCGAATCCTTGCACGTCAGGCAGTCGTTCGGATGGTTCGAAAAGAGAAGATCCAGCATGACGTGACGGGCCTGGCGCACGGCTGCACTTTTTGTCCTGATCACCATGCCTGCGGCCGCTTCCGTCTGGCACGATGTGGCGAGCCGGGGCCAGCCTTCGATTTCGACGACGCAGATGCGGCAGGCACCGTGTGCCGGCAGACGCGGGTCGTGGCAGAGGGTCGGAATCGAGATGCCGGCCCGCCGGCAGAGATTCAGAATCGTTTCGCCGGCAAAGGCTTTCACCGGCTTGCCGTTCAGGGTCAGCGGCACGGTCGGCTCAGCTGCCGGTACTGTTTCCGATTCGACTGCGGCAACGGTCGCCGTGTCCGGTTTCATCTTTTCATGAAGCCGCCTTTTCAGGTCGGATGCGGGGTCCGGCCGGTTCATTCCTCTTCCTCCTGCATGCGCTGCAGCACCTGACCGAGTCCGAGCGCTTCACTCCACGTGACGCGCTCAAATTTGCGGCCCTTGTCCGTCTCGCGTTTCAGATGCGGTGTTTTCGGATCGCCGGCGTACTCGATTTCAGCGCGCAGGCGGCCGGTCAGGCAGAGCGGTCTGCCGCCGGACGGCGCTTTCGGCCGGACGACGCGCGCTTCGTTTGCCTGCAATACTTCAAATTCGCAGCCGTAATCACACTGCTTGCATTTGACCGTGGTCGTCTCGGCTGAAAAGGCGCGCACTCTTTTTTCGCGCTGGCGCCGGTCTATCAGAGCCCCGACGGGGCAGGCAACGACACAGCGGCTGCAGGATACACACGTCGAGGCTTCGAGTGTCTGATCGAGATCTGCCGCGATCTTTGTCATGAAGCCGCGTCCGGCGAACGACAGCACGCTTCGCTCGGGCAGTGCGGCGCACGTGCGGACACATTTGCCGCAGAGAATGCATTTGCTTTCGTCGCGCAGAATATAGGGGCTTGAGGTGTCTGTGAACCGGGCGTGCTCGCTGCCGCGGCGAGCGCCGTCGTGGACGCGGAAAGTGACGCCGTATTCATAGGCGTATCGCTGCAGATAGCATTCCCCGGCCTGCTGACACGTCAGGCAGTCGTTCGGGTGGTTGTCCAGGAGCAGCTGCAGAATCTCGCGGCGCAGCCGTCGCACGGCGGGTGTTATGGTATGCACAGCCATGCCCTCGGCCGCAGACGTCGTGCAGGCAGTGACAGGCTTCGGAAAACCGTCGATTTCGACGAGGCAGAGCCGGCAGGCGCCGACGACTTCAAGTCCGGGATCGTAGCAAAGTGCCGGAATTTCGATGCCGGCTTCCCTGGCTGCTTCAATCAGGTTTGTGCCGGCCGGCACGCGCACGGTTTTTTTGTCAATCGTTAATTGAATCACGGTCACACTCCTATTTGCGGATCACGGCGTTGACGGGGCACACGTCCTGACAGATGCCGCAGCGGATGCAGGCGTCGCGGTCAATCACATGGCGTTCCTTCACTGTGCCGGCGATGCACGACACGGGACAGTTGCGCGCGCATTTCGTGCAGCCGATGCAGGCATCCGTGATAAAGAAGCTGATCAGGGATGTACAGACACCGGCCGGACAGCGTTTCTCATTGATATGGGCATCGTACTCGTCGCGGAATGTTTTCAAGGTTGACAGAACGGGATTTGCGGCCGTCTGGCCGAGTGCGCAGAGCGATGCCTGCTGTGCCGTCACGGCGAGGCTTTCCAGACGGTCAATATCGCTCTTTTCTCCCTTGCCGTCGCAAATGCGTTCCAATATCTCCAGCATGCGCTTCGTGCCTTCACGGCAGGGCGTGCATTTGCCGCACGATTCGTCCGTAATGAAGTCCATGTAGAAGCGAGCAACGTCGACCATGCAGTTGTCTTCGTCCATGACGATCATGCCGCCGGAACCCATCATGGAGCCGATGGCCTTCAGACTGTCAAAATCGATCGGCGTATCCAGTTTATCGGCCCCGATGCAGCCGCCGGACGGCCCGCCCGTCTGCACGGCTTTGAAGGCTTTGCCGTTCGGAATGCCGCCGCCGATATCGTAGACGACCTGCCTGAGCGTCGTGCCCATCGGTACTTCGACGAGGCCGACGTTCTTGATTTTGCCGCCGAGTGCAAAGACTTTGGTGCCGGGTGATTTCTCTGTGCCGGTTTGGCGGAACGAGGCGGCGCCGTTCATCAGGATGACCGGAATGTTGGCGTACGTTTCAACGTTGTTGATCAGGGTCGGCTTGCCCCAGAGGCCGGAGTTGGCCGGGAACGGGGGCTTGTTTCTCGGCATGCCGCGGTTGCCCTCAATCGAGGCGATCAGCGCTGTTTCCTCACCGCAGACGAATGCGCCGGCGCCGAGACGGAGTTCCAGCCGGAAGGAAAAGTCGCTGCCCAGAATGCGGTCACCCAGCAAGCCGGCATCCTCGGCCTGCCGTATGGCAATCTCGAGACGCTGAACGGCGATCGGATATTCTGCGCGGATGTAGATAAAACCCTGCGCTGCGCCGATTGCGTAACCGGCAATGATCATGGCTTCGATGACCGTATGCGGGTCACCTTCAAGAATGCTGCGGTCCATGAAGGCACCGGGGTCGCCCTCGTCCGCATTGCACACGACATACTTTTCAGGGCCAGGGTTTGCCGCCGTGAACTGCCACTTGCGGCCGGTCGGAAAACCGCCGCCGCCGAGTCCGCGCAGACCGGAAGCCGTGACTTCCGCAATGACGGCCTCGGGTGTCATGTCAAAGAGGACTTTTTCCAGCGCCTGATAGCCGCCGTGTGCGAGGTACTCTTCAATCCGTTCCGGATCGATGTGTCCGCAGTTGCGCAGCGCCACACGTTTCTGATTCGTGGTGAAAGGCACTTCGGAATAGGGCAGAATGCCGTCTTCCAGAACGGCATCCGGATAGATCAGTTTCTTCACCGGCTGATCGCCGATCAGGTGCTCGCGGTAAATGATGTCGGCATCGTCGACCTTGACGTGACTGTAAAAAGTCCCGCCCGGGTGGACAATGACGACGGGGCCGGCTTCGCAGAGTCCGAAGCAGCCGGTGCGGACGACTTCGATCGACGATTCGTTTTTGTCAGCGGCGATCAGCGTCTGAAACCGCTCCATGATTTTGTCTGACTGGGATGACGTACAGCCGGTTCCGCGACAGATAATGACGGCTTTTTTATACGGCCCTTCAGGATGGTCTTCCGGGAGTCCGCGCAAATGCATGTATTCAATAGTTTTCTCGGCAATGGCCTTCAGATCGGTTCGCGCAAGTTTCATTGTGCCACCTCGGCTGCCATGTCGGCATATTCTTTCTTCAGGAATGCAAGCAGTTTTTTCATCTCTTCACGTTTCATGCGTCCGTGCACGTCCTGATTGACCGTGACCACGGGTGCCAGACCGCAGGCTCCGACGCAGCGTGTGGCCGTCAGCGTGAAGCTGCCGTCCTCAGTCGTTTGCCCCGGCTTGATGCCGAGCGCCTTTTCGATATCCTCGATCAGGCGGGCGGATCCTTTGACATAGCAGGCTGTCCCGAGACAGACGCCGATCTCGCAGCGCCCCGTCGGTTCAAGCGTGAAACGCGCATAAAACGTAATCACGCCGTAAATCATCGATACCGGAATATCGAGCGCATCCGAGATCAGTTCCTGCACATAGGGCGGGATATGACCGAAACGGCTTTGCGCTTCGTGCAGTGCCTGCATCAGCACGCCGCGCCTGCCTCTGAGACGGTCGAGCGTTGCTGCAAACTCAGAAAGCGCTTCTTTGTGTTCATTCGGATCGAAAGTCACTGCCATCGTGTATAGATCTCCTTGATGTGTTGATAATCGGCCATCGCTTATATTATCACGTCTGCCCGCTGCACCTTCCGTCAGCCTCAAAGAATGGAGACAGGGCGTTTTTCGAACAGATCGGTTCGCCGCTGGTTTGACTTTAAGGCGCCGTGAGTCAAATGTCTATGTTAGAATCCCTAAATATATCGGTGTATTCAAGCCGGATATCAGGTCAGGTTGCCCGGTGCCGGCATAAGTTATATGGTTTGAACGACACGGTCAGATCGTGTTAAGGCGTCCATCTGAGGGCATGACATAAAGAACGAAAAAACTGCCCTCGCTGGCAAAAATTCATAATTCGAGGAGCTCTCTGATGAAAACATCCACTTTACTCGGCAAACTGGTCATTCTGGCGGTTGCGGCCGTTCTGACGGTCGGATGCACGCCGTCTGCACCAGTCACAACCACCGTCGCACAGACTGAAGGTATAACCGAAGCACCGGCCGAAGCTGCCGGCGCATCCATCATCCTGTCGACCACGACGAGCACGCAGGACAGCGGCCTTCTTGATGCCATATTGCCGGATTTTACGGCCAAAACGGGCATCGAAGTGAAGGTCGTGGCGGTCGGCACAGGTGCCGCACTGAAGAACGGCGAAGACGGCAACTGCGACGTCGTGCTGGTTCACGCCAGGTCAGACGAAGAGGCCTTCGTGGCCGATGGTTTCGGATTGGAACGCTTCGATGTAATGTACAACGACTTTGTGCTGCTCGGGCCTGTTGGCGATCCGGCCGGTCTGAAGGCAGATCATCAGGATGATGCGGCGGCAGCGCTGAAGGCGCTCAGCGAATCGAAAACGGTGTTCGTGTCCCGCGGCGATGATTCCGGCACACACAAAAAGGAACTGGAAATATGGGCCGAAGCCGGCATTGAACCGGCCGGCGAGTGGTACGTCGAAGCCGGCCAGGGCATGGGGCCGGTGCTGACGATGGCGAACGAGATGAAAGCGTATACCATGACTGACCGTGCGACGTATCTTGCTATGAAGGCCGATCTTGATCTTGAGATTGTGGTCGCAGGCGATGAAGGCTTGCTGAATCAGTACGGCGTGATTGCGGTGAATCCGGACATCAGCGAAAACATCAATGCCGAAGGTGCTTTGGCGTTCGTTGACTGGATTCTTTCGGCCGAGACGCAGAGCCTGATCGGCGAATACGGTATTGAGGCATTTGGTGAGCCGCTCTTTTTTCCGAACGCAATAAAGCGATGAGCGTCATCGCGGACGGTTTTCAGCAGGCATTTCAGCTGATCGTCTCGGGCGACGGTGAAATGCTGGCCATTATGTTTCGCAGCCTGACCGTATCCCTCTCGGCCGTCGGCCTCGCCTCCCTGATCGGACTGCCGCTCGCAGCCTGGCTCTGCCATGTGCGTCTGCCGGGACGGCGGGCGTTTGAATTGATCGTATTTAATCTGATGAGCCTTCCGACTGTGGTGATCGGGCTTATCGTGATGCTGACGCTGTCGCGGAGCGGACCGCTGGGATCGCTCGGGCTGATTTACACCGCCGAAGCCATGATCATCGCGCAGTTCATCCTGACCCTGCCCATCGTCGTGGGACTCAGCTACGATCTGATGCGCCGAAACGGCAAGCGCGTGCTGGAGCTGGCTGTGACCCTTGGCGCCGGCCGGGGAAAAAAGACAAGACTCCTGCTCCGTGAGTTCACGCCGGGACTTGCGCTCTCTTCGATCACGGCGTTTTCCCGGGCGATCGCCGAAGTCGGCGCCGTCATGATCGTCGGCGGCAACATCCGACACCATACGCGTGTCCTGACGACCGCCATTACGCTGAACAATTCGATGGGCGAATACGGCATGGCCATTGCTCTCGGCCTCATCCTGCTCGTGCTGGCGTTCGGCGTGAACAGCGCCATCTACTTTTTATCGGGTAAACATCGTGAGAATCGAACTTGAAGGCGTAACCCGCCGCTTCGGCAGCCAGCTGGCACTCGATATCGACCGTCTGGTCATCGGGTCCGGCGAGGTAATCTGCCTGAGCGGTGCGAACGGCAGCGGCAAGACGACGCTGCTTCGCGCTCTGGCGGGACTCGATCCCGCATGTGAGGGCACCATTCTCTATAACGGCAAGCCGCTGAACAGGGATCTGGCACGCATGATCGGGTATGTCCATCAGCAGCCGGTGGCGCTCAGGCGTTCCGTGTTCCACAATCTCGAATTTCCGCTTGCTGTGCGCGGGATCGGCCGAAGCGAGCGTAAGAAGCAAGTCAGCCTTGAACTTGAACGCTTCGAACTGAATTCGCTCGCGGCGAAGCGCGCCGACCGGCTGTCCGGCGGAGAAATGCAGAAAATGGCGCTGGCACGCGCCCTTCTGGCGACGCCAAAGCTCCTCCTGCTTGACGAGCCGACGGCATCCCTGGACCGGCAGGCGGCAGCACTCGTGCTGGATCGCCTCGCGGCATTTCAGTGCGAATCTGAAGTCACGATGGTCATCGTCAGCCACCAGCCGCTGGCCGTCACCCGTTTTTGCGAGCGGCATCTTGTGATGGATTACGGGCGTATCCGCTGATCCTGCTCCAGGCGGGCGACAATCGTTTCAAGATCGTGCTCACTGAACGGCGCCCGGATGCGGATATCGGCCAAATGACGTGTCTGCCTGGCCGACTGCTTGATGTCGTTTCCGTCTCCGTCCAGATGGATAAACAGGTCGGGCACGAGATCGTTTCTGAGCGCATTCGATTCACAAATCAGGACCAGCGGTCCGGCCGGAAGTGAGCGCAGGATTTCGGTGAAGCGTTCGCGCCGTCCCCTGTCGTCTGACTCCATGTGCCAGACCCCGCTGCAGCCGGCCGCAAAAAGCGCGTGCACACTCGGCTTTTGCTCGTCCTGCTGCTCGCGCACGAGTCGGCTGACCGGTTTGGCTGTGCCGCGCAATTTTACGGCATATACGGGGATCCCCTTTTTCGTCAGGACATCGGCCAGAGCGGCAGCGAGCGTGGACTTGCCGAGATTCCGATGGTCGGCTCCAATGAGAATGAGGTACGGGGTCACAAACTTCCCCCGATCGTGACAAGTTCGCCCGTCCGCTCAAATCCGTAGCCTCCGAGCGGCAAAACGCGCGCGCGGAACACATCGCTTCTCAAGGCCTCTATGAAGTGCTCGATGCGGGGATCTTCCAGGGCTGAAGCGTAAATTAAAAAATCGTAATCTTCGCCGGCGAGGGGAACAAAATCAAGGCCGAGTGCATTGGCGGCCGAAAGAATGCCGAGGCCGACATCGGCGCTGCCTGCTGCGACGGCGGACGCCACCGCCATGTGCGTCGACATGACCCGCTCGTAACCCGTGACATCGTCCGCTGCAAATCCTTCTTTCTGAAGCAGATAGTCGAGCAGAATACGGGTGCCTGCGCCGCGCTGCCGGTTGACAAACCGGATGCCGGGACGGACGAGATCCGCGATTGCAGCAATACCGTTCGGATTGCCGGGCGGCACGATGAAGCCCTGGATGCGCGACACCCCCTTGATCAGGATCATGTCGTCATGCGGAAAGTAGCGGCGCACGGCTGCTTCGTTGTAAATGCCGGCTGCGGCATCAAGAATGTGCGTGGGGGCGATGTTGGCCTCCCGGTTTTTCAGCGCGAGCAGGCCGGCCTGACTGCCGACGTGCGACGAGGCGAGCGGCAGCAGATCCGAGAGGATATCAACGACCAGATCATGGGAGCCGACGGCGAAAAGCCTGGCCTTGATGTCGGACAGGGGTTTCAGAAGGGATACGCTGAGCGGGGCGCCGGCAGCGATGCCTTCAGCGGCGCGCGGAATGACGGCGATGCCGTCCGCCCGCACCAGACTCATGAGGACGCCGGCCCCGCCGGAGAGCGGGGAGGCGATCAGCCGGCCGTCAACCCAGCCGAGATGAACGCGCACGTGTTCTTCGCTCTTTACGGACGAGACGATTTTTCTGGCCGATACGGCCGTCTCGAACGGCCGAACGGTACGGACAAAGCCGTCAAGAACCGGCCGCACAAACGTATCGAATGCCAGATATGCGGACACGGGGAACCCGGGAATGCCGATGACCGGCTTGCCGTCAACCACGGCGAGCACCACCGGCTTGCCCGGCTTCATGGCGACGCCGTGCACGATGACTTCGCCCAGATCGGCGAGTACCGCGGCGGTGAAGTCTTTGGATCCGGCCGAGGAGCCCGCAATGATGAGCAGCATGTCGGCCTGTGCGAGATGTTCCCGGACCGCCTGCCGGAGTTCTTCCGCCTGATCGCCGATGACGGGCGTGACCGTGGCGTCGGCACCGCTTTCAGCCAGCATGCCGGCGAGCATGAGCGAGTTTGTATCGCGGATCGTGCCGACTTTCAGGCGGTCGCCGTCCTGTACAATCTCGTTGCCGGTCGGCATGACCGTGACGGAGGGCCGCTTCATCACTGTGACCGTTTCGACACCGCCCGCCAGTGCAGCCGCCAGGTCGACGGGACGCAGGCGGTGGCCGGACGGCACGATCATTTCGGTGGCGACGATATCTTCCCCGATCGGCCGGATGTGCTGCCACGGTGTGGCCGGCGCAAAAATGCGCGCATGCGCCTCATTGTTCGAAACGACATCTTCGATCATGATGACGGCATCGAATTTTGCGGGCACCGTCTGCCCCGTATTGATCCAGACGAAGTCGTCGCCGGCTGCCAGATCCAGCGGCGAGGTCTCGCGTGCTGCAGCCGTCACGGCCGATTTCACGGCAATACCGTCCATCGCCGCCTGATTGCTGTTCGGAGACGATAAGCGGGCGAACACGGCCGCGGCCGTTATCCTGCCGAGTGCAGCGGCGATTGCGATCGTTTCGGCCGGCCGGTTCAAAGCGGGCTGCAGCCGGCGCCGGTACCGGTTGAGTGCGTCGTCGACCGGGATGTTCTGAATAAAGACGTTTCGCTCGGGCTTCAGATTATTTGAATCAGCCATAAGAACCACCTTCGAGACTGTATACCAGGACGGTCTGCCCCGCGTTCACACCTTCCTCATCTTCGGGAATGACAAAGTAGCCGGAAGAAGAGGCGAGCAGAGATACGAGGCCGCTCTGACCGCGCAGCGGGCGGCATACCGGCTGCCCGGCATCATCCGTTTCGAGGCGGACCGTTTGAAATGTCCGTCGTCCCGGCGAGCCGTGGCACGGCTCAAGCAAGCGGGCAGGAACGGGAGCCGGGCCCGGGCCGATGAGGCCGAGTCGGTTGAATGCCGGCCGCATCATGACCTGAAAAATGAGAGAACAGCTTGCCGGATGTCCCGGCAGACCGAGGATCAGGGTACTGCGGCTCATGGCGACCAGGGTCGGTTTGCCGGGTTTGGCGGCCAGACCGTGAATGACGATGCGGCTTTCGGGCAGCCCCGCGACAATCATCTGCGTAAAATCACGTTCGCCGACGGAACTGCCGCCCGACACGAGCACGATGTCAGCCTCGGCAGCGGCCCGTTCCAGTGTGTTTTTGAGTTGTTCGGGATCATCGGCGACGATGGCGGAATAGGTTACCACGCCGCCGAGACGCCGGATCTGGCTTTTCAAAACAACGGCATTCGTGTCCCGTACTTCGCCGATCCCGAGCGGCTGATTCCAGGGGCGAATCTCGTCGCCAGTCGAAATCACGGCAAAGCGCGGACGGGCGATGAGCGAAACGGTGTCAAGCGACAGTGAGGCGAGCGCGCCGAGAGCGGCCGGTCCGAGCCGCGTGCGGGCGGGCAGGATGCACGCCCCGCGCGCAATATCCTCGCCGACGTCGATCGTATGCATGCCGGGTGCGACACTTTTTGCAAAGAACACATCGTCCTGGTGCGTTTCGCTGTCCTCCACCATCACGACGGCATCCGCACCGGGCGGCAGCATGCCGCCAGTCGGGATGGCCGCGGTTTCACCGGATCTGAGCGGTGCGGTCACGACCTCGCCCATGCGGATCGCGCCGGTCAGGCGAACAAGTGCCGGAACGGATGCACTGGCGCCGTCCGTATCGCGCGCACGGACGGCAAAACCGTCCACGGTCGATTTGCGGTAATTCGGCACATCCTCCGACGCCGTCACATCCTCAGCCGTGATCCGGCCGTCGGCGTCCTCGAGCGAAACGTCTTCCTGTCTCCGGAATAGCGTCGTTTTGAGAAATGACGTGATTTCAGCGACCGCCTCATCAACGGAACTCAAAGAAAAGAAAAGCATATTACAGCTCGGTATTTTCCGAAAGTGATGTCGGGCGGATCTCAAGTTCGATATAGTCTGCGTCTTCGCACCCGTGCAGGGTGCGGACCATGGCGCGGACCGCATCCGCAATGATCCGCTCCACAAACGGGACCAGCGGCACAAGCTGCCCGTCGACCGTCAGGTCGAGCATAGACTCCGGTTTCGGTTGTTGTTTTTTCATGATGCTCCTGATTTCTTGCCTTTTGACGGCATGTAATCTCCGTTATTGTAATGAATCGGCGGAATAAAAAACATGCGGCACGATACGTGCACACTGTTACGTGTTTTCCCGCCGTAAATGCGTAAGCTGAGACCATCAATTTCCGAGGTGACATTCATGAGCAAGATTTATACCAAAGGCGGAGACAAGGGAAGCACATCGCTGTACGATGCAAAACGCGTGAGCAAGGACGACGTGCGTGTCGAATGCTATGGCACCGTTGACGAACTGGGCGCAAGTCTCGGTGTCGCCAGGCATTTCGTCGAAGATGCCGCAATGCAGAAGACGATTGTCGCGATCCAGCATAAGTTGTTTGCCGTGGCAGCCATCCTTGCCACCTCGGAGGCAAAGCGTGCACCGAAATCGATTCGTGAAGACGACATTCTCGAATTGGAACGAATCATCGACCGTTATATGGATGCCGTGAAACGGCAGGACTGTTTCATCATCAACGGATCTGCCAAAAAGAGTGCATTTCTGCATGTGGCCCGAACCGTCTGCCGCCGTGCCGAACGCCGGGCGATCACGCTGTCGGGCGTGGCCGAGGTCGATCCGCTCGTGATCAAGTACCTGAACCGCCTGTCCGATGCCATTTATGCCATGGCACGCTGCAGCGAGGATGAAGAGGAATGTGTGCGTTACGACGAAGACAGTTCGTCAGATTAAACGCGTTCACTTCGGTTTTTGCCTTGCATTCTATTGAGTTTAGCGAATATTTATAAATATATTGACTTTTTTTGCGTGTGGGATTACGATGCGCCAATAACACAAAGAAGGAGCCAGATCATGACCGCGATCCGCCGTTCAAGCTATTATTATTATTTCTTTAGCTTTCGCGCGCGTTTGTAGTCGTGGTGTCACGGGTACAGACGCGTAGCGTTTTACCCGTGAGAAACGAAAAGCTCTCACGGCATCACCGGGGGAGCTGAGATAGACAGAGCATTCAGTGGCCGCCCGGTCGAATCGATCGGGCGGCTTTTTCTTGTACCGGAGGAGGAGAACCATGAAGAGAACAGATCTTATGAGACAAACGAAAAAATGGCGCACTGCCGGCAGCGTGCTCATCGTCCTGCTGCTGCTTTTTGCCGTGACGGCCTGTTCAGGCGGCAAAGACGACATGACGAAAATCGGGATCCTTCAGCTTGTCCAGCACGAATCGCTGGATGCGGCCAGGGAAGGCTTCATCAACGGATTGAAGGAGGCCGGCTACGAAGACGGCAAGAACATCAAGATCGATTACCAGAATGCCTCCAACAATCAGGCCGATCTGAAGAGCATGGCCGAACGACTGGTGCGCGACAGCGACCTGGTATTTGCCATTACGACAACGGCGGCCCAGACCGTCGTCAATCTGGAACCGAAAATCCCGATCGTTTTTGCCGCCGTTACCGATCCGGTGGCCGCCGGTCTTGTGGAGTCGCTTGAAGCGCCTGGACGGGCTGTCACCGGTGCATCCGACATGGCGCCGATCGACCAGCAGATCAAGCTGTTGCTTTCGATTAAGCCGATGGACACGGTGGGGCTTCTCTACAACGCGGGCGAACCGAATTCTGTCGTGCAGGTGGAGGAGGCCAAGCGTCTGCTCGAAGCGGCCGGCGTGGACGTCGTGGAGATGTCAGCGGCTTCAACGAACGATGTGGCGCAGGTGACGCAGAATCTGGTGGCACGCGTTGACGGCATCTACGTGCCGACTGACAACACGATGGCCAGCACCGCAGTCACTATCGGCGAGATCACCACCGAGGCGAAAATTCCCGCCGTGCACGGTTCGGTCGAGCAGGTGCAGAACGGCGGTCTTGCCACGATCGGGCTGAACTATACGAACAACGGTGAAATTGCGGCGGCCAAAGCGGTCGAGATACTGAAGGGCAAGGATGCCTCGACCATCCCGGTCGGCATCGACACGGACGTCACCCTGTTCGTCAATCGAGAGGTGGCTGTGGCCATCGGCCTCGACCCTGACGCGATCGTCATTCCGGAGTAAATGATGGGTTCCATTGCCTTATCATCTCTGAGCCAGGGGCTCTTGTGGGCAGTCATGGCGATCGGCGTGTATGTCACGTTTCGGATCCTCAATACCGCCGATCTTTCCGCCGAAGGCACGTTTCCTCTGGGTGCGGCCGTGGCGGCATCCCTGATGGCCGCAGGGTGGCCGGCGCTGCCGGCCACCCTGATCGCCTGGGGTGCCGGCATGCTGGCGGGACTGGTTGCCGGATTTGTCCACACGAAAATGAAAATTCCCGGGCTGTTCACCGGCATTCTCATGCTGACCGGCCTGTACTCGGTCAACCTGAGAATACTGGGCCGCCCGAACATCCCGTTCATCGGGCTGGAAACGCTGATGCAGAGAGCCGCAGCCGTAACGGGCGGCCGCCTGACGGCAGCAGTGGCCGTCGGCCTGATCGCGCTGACACTCGTTATTTTTCTCTTCGTCTGGTTTTTTCAGACAGAAGTCGGACTCGCCATTCGGGCGACCGGCAATAACCAAACGATGGCGGAGGCCAACGCCATCCATATCGATCGGATGAAGATGATCGGCTACATGATCGGCAACGGATTCATCGCGCTCTCCGGCGCCCTGATCGCACAGAACAACGGCTATGCCGACATCGGCATGGGCATCGGGACGATCGTCATCGGTCTTGCCTCGATCATTGTCGGTGAAGTGCTGTTCGGAAGACGCGGCTTTGTCATGTCCCTGATTGCCGTCACGATCGGATCGATTGTCTACCGGCTGGTGATCGACGCCGTCCTCGCGCTCGGTGTCGATCCGCAGGACATCAAGCTGTTCTCGGCCGTGATGCTGGCCGTTATTTTGTGGCTGCCGAATCGCTTCGGCACGCTGAAAGGAAGGATACGCACATGAATCAGACACTGTCCATCGTCGGTCTGCAAAAAACATTTGAGAGGGGGCAGGCCCTCGAAAAACAGGTATTGAAGCAGGTCAGCCTGACCTTGGCGCCCGGCGAGTTCATCTCCGTCATCGGGAGCAACGGGGCTGGCAAATCGACCCTGATCAATTGCATCGCCGGCGCCGTCACGGCCGATAACGGCACGATCCGGCTCGACGGCGAGGACATCACGAAGAAACGGACCGACCTGCGCGCCAAAGATGTCGCACGCGTTTTTCAGGACCCGAAACTTGGCACCGCCGGCCATTTGAGTGTAGAGGAAAACCTCGCGATCGCCGATCGGCGGGGACAAAAAAACCGCTTCAAACGCGGCGTGCACGGTTCCGACCTGCCGCGCTTCAGAGAAAAGCTGGCTGCACTCGATCTTGGCCTTGAATCACGCTTGCACGCGCCGGCCGATACGCTGTCCGGCGGTCAGCGGCAGGCACTCACGCTGATCATGGCGACGATGCAGCGGCCGAAGCTCTTGCTTCTGGACGAGCATACGGCTGCGCTCGATCCGAAAGCCAGCATGATGGTTATGCAGCTGACGGAACAGCTTGTCCGCGAGATGAAGCAGACGACCATGATGATCACGCACAATATGGAAAATGCTATCCGCTACGGCGACCGCCTGATCATGCTGCACGACGGTGAAATCGTGATCGACGTCCGGGGCGAGGCAAAAAAACGCCTCACCGTCGCTGAACTGGTTGACCGATTCCGGCATGCTACAGGTGATGCCGTCGTGTCGGACCGTCAGGTTCTTTCCGGTGAAGCGCTCGCAGCCATGTGAGCGTCAGACGTGGATTGCCCCGTCGCGGGCGTTCCGCATGGCTTCCATAATGCCTTCCGACAAGGTCGGGTGCACGTGAATCATGCCAATGATGTCCTCGGGCAGCAATTCTGAACTTCTTGCGAGCAATAGCTCGTGAATCAGTTCGGTTGCTTCGGCACCGACGATGTGTGCACCGATCGTTTCGTCCGTCTTCTCGTCGATCAGAATCTTGATCAGTCCGTCCGGCGCCTCTGAAGCCACTGCCCGCCCGATGCCCCGGTAAGGGAACCGAAGCGTTTTATAGGCAAGGCCTTTGTCTTTGGCCGCACGCTCGGTCAGACCGAAACTTGCGACCTCCGGTACAGAGTATGTGCCGGCCGGTATTGATAGCTTGTCCAGCGCCTTTTTTTCGGCTTTGCCGGCGGCGTGCAGGACGGCGATCTCGCCTTCGGCCGAAGCGACGTGCGCGAGAAGCGGTGTCCGCACAATGTCCCCGATGGCATAAATGCCCGGAACCGCCGTCTCATAATAGTCTCCTACCTTGACGAAACCGCCGCCGTCAAGTTCGATGCCGGCGTCTTCCAGACCGAGACTGCCGGTGTTCGGGGCGCGACCGACCGCGACCAGAATCAGGTCGGCGGTGACCGTTTCCTGCTTGCCGTTTTTATCCAGCAGCACGTCATGTTTCCCGTTCTTTTTTTCCTGTGACAGCGCTTTCGTCGACACGTGCATTTTTATGCCGCGTTTTTTGAAGGAGCCGGCCAGAATTTCGGCTGTTTCGTCATCTTCCAGCGGCAGAATATGCGGTTCCATTTCCACCAGATGCACGTCAACGCCGAAGGCGTTCATAATGTGCGCGAATTCAACGCCGATTGCGCCGGCGCCGAGAATCAGGATGCTGGCCGGGAGTGATTCCAGCGCAAGCGCCCCGGTTGAGGTGAGCACCGTGTCTTCATCGGTTTCAAAACCGGGGATCGACTTTGATCTCGAACCGGTTGCCACAATGATTTTTTTGCCCTGGACTACGGTGCCGTCCTTGAGCGATACCTCGCCGGCACGGATATTCACCGCCTCGCCGGCGATCAGCTCAACGTTGTTCTTTTTCAGAAGTGACGCGACGCCCTTGCTCAGGCGGTCCGCCGCCTTTTTCACCTTGGCGCGGACTTTGCCGTAGTCAAACGACTCGGTGTCAACTTTGACGCCGAGGTGCTCCAGCTCCCGGATCGAGCTGAATATGCCCGCCTGATGGATCAGCGCCTTGGAGGGGATGCAGCCGACATTCAGGCAGACCCCGCCGACCTTGTCTTTTTCAATGATGGCGGCCGTGAGGCCGAGCTGGGCGGCGCGGATGGCGGCTACATAACCGCCGGGGCCCGCGCCCACCACGAGCAGATCGTAAATTGCAGATTGTGTCACGTGCAGCTCCTTAATAAAGTGCCCGAATCGGCGACTCGATCATCTGTTTCAGATCATTGAGAAACAGCGCGCCGACCGCGCCGTCGATGGTGCGGTGGTCGCATGACAGACTGAGTCTCATCAGCGAGCGGATCACGATTTCGTCATCGTCCGAGACGACAACGTCCTTTTTGATCGCACCGACGGCCAGAATGGCCGAGCCGGGCGGGTTGATGATGGCCGTGAAGTCATCGATCCCGAACGAACCGAGACTGCTGATCGTGAAGGTCGCTCCCGTGTATTCTTCGGGCGTCAGACGGTTGTTCTGCGCTTTGTCCACGAGTATGGCGAGTTCCTCATTGATCTGCAGGATGCCTTTGCCGGCGGCATCCCGCACGACAGGGGTAATCAGGCCGTCCTCCTGTGCGACGGCCAGGCCGATATCAATCCGGCCGAACTGAATAATGGAGTCACCGTTCCAGCCGGCGTTGACGCGGGGGTGCCGTTTGAGCGCTTCGGCCGCGAGCTTGATCAGGAACGCGTTGACGGAAACACTCTCAGCAGCCGTCTTGTTGAGCTGCCGGCGTGCGTCCATCAGCCGATCGACCTCTGCTGATACTTTAAGGTAGTAGTGCGGTGCCGAGAATTTTGATTCCGCGAGGCGTTCGGCGACGATGCGCCGCACGTTGTTGTGCGGAATCACGATGTCCTCCCGGGCGGCCTGGACGGCGGCGGGGGCTTTTGCAGGTGCTTTTCTGACAGTGCTTCGTGCCGCGTCCACGTCGGCCTTGACGATTCGTCCGGCCGGTCCGCTGCCGGCGATATCGGCCAGGTTCAGGCTGTATTCGGCCGCAAGTTTTCTCGCCAGCGGTGACGACCGGATGAAGTCGGAACCGGACGGCTCCGTTTCCGTTTCTACGTCGGCGGCAACTTCCTGATCAGTGTCAGCGGCAGCCGGTGCCTCATCAGGCGGTATTTTACGCTCGGTTTTTGCGTCTTTTTTCGTCTCTGCTGCCGCTTCTTCAAGCAGGTCCGAGACGTCCTCGCCTTCCTCGCCGACGATGGCAATCAGATCACCGACCGCGGCTTCGGCACCTTCCGGCACCACAATTTTGAGAAGGACGCCGTCGACGATTGACTCATAATCCATCGTCGCCTTATCCGTCTCCACTTCACAGAGGATATCTCCCGTGCTGACAGTGTCGCCTTCTTTTTTCAGCCAGCTTGAAATCAGGGCTTTTTCCATGGTTGGCGAGAGCGCCAGCATAAGCAGTTTTTCTGCCATCAGTTACCTCCCTTAAAGGTACAGGACCTTTTTGGCTGCCGTCAGAATTTTCTCGACGGACGGCTGGACAGCAAGTTCCAGCTTGTGGTTATAGGGCATCGGTACATCGTCGGATGAAACCAGTTCAACCGGTGCATCCAGCATGTCGAAACAGTTGCGCGACACGAGCCAGGCAACGTGCGAGCCGACGCTGGCAAACGGCCACGATTCATCGATGACGACACAGCGGTTCGACCGTCTGACCGACTCATAAATGGTCTTCTCGTCCAAGGGACGGATCGAGCGCAGGTCAATGACTTCAGCGTCCACGCCCATTTTTTCCAGTTCGGCTGCGGCTTCAAGCACCATGCGAAGCGGTTTTGCGTGGGTGACGAGCGTGATGTCCGTGCCCTTTCGCTTGATGTCCGCCTGGCCGAACGGTATCAGGTATTCCTCCTGCGGGACTTCGCCCTTCCAGCTGTACATCATTTCGGCTTCGAGAAATATCACCGGATTGTCGTCGCGGATCGCGGTCTTCAGAAGACCTTTCGCGTCGTACGGCGTCGCCGGAGCGACGACCTTGAGGCCGGGGATGTGCGCATAAATCGATTGGAGTGCCTGTGAATGCTGGGCTGCCAGGTATTCGGCCGGCCCGTTCGGTCCGCGGAAGACAATCGGGATCTTGATCTGGCCGCCCGACATGTAAAGCATTTTCGCCGCGTTGTTGACGACCTGGTCGTATGCCATCAGCGAGAAGTTGAATGTCATCCATTCCACGATGGGGCGCAGGCCGGCCATAGCGGCTCCGATGCCGAAACCGGTGAATCCCTCTTCGGAAATCGGTGTGTCCATGACGCGCCGGTCGCCGTACTTGTCGAGCAGTCCCTGCGTCACTTTGTAGGCACCGTCATATTCGGCGACTTCTTCGCCGAGAATGAAGACGCGCTCGTCGCGCGACATTTCCTCATCGATCGCCTGCCGGATTGCTTCGCGGTATGTGATCTCAGCCATTGACAGCCTCCTTTGCATATACATCTTCAAAACGCGTGTCGAGTTCCGGTTCCGGACTATTCTCGGCAAATTCCGCTGACGCATCTGCTGCAGCGCGCGCACGCTTATCCATTTCCTTGTATTCGTCTTCCGTCAGCAGTCCGCCGGCTGTCATCACCGATTTCAGATAAAGGATCGGATCCTGCTGGCGGTATGTTTCGAGCTCTTCCTTGGTGCGGTAGCGGCCCGGATCACTCATGGAATGCCCGCGGTAGCGGTACGTCTGCATTTCGAGCAGCGTCGGAAGCCCCTCTTCCTTTGCCTGTCGGACAGCCTCTTCTGTGGCTTCGTAGACGGCGAGCACATCCATTCCGTTCACCTGTTTGCCGGGTATGCCGTAGGATTCGCCCATGCGGTAAAGATCGTGTGTTCCGGACACCCGGCGAAAATCGGTGCCCATGCCGTACTGGTTGTTTTCGCAGATATAGACAATCGGGATGTTCCAGATCTTGGCGAGGTTCAGACTCTCGTGGAACGCCCCCTGATGGATGGCACCGTCACCGAAATAGCACAGCACGACACCGTCTGTCTTATTGTATTTGAATGTATACGCCATTCCGGTGGCGAGTGCGATGTGACTGCCGACGATGCCATGACCGCCGTACATGCCTTTCTCCACATCGAACAGGTGCATCGAGCCGCCTTTGCCGCGGGAGCATCCCGTTGCCTTGCCGTAAAGCTCAGCCATAATGACATTCGGTTCCATGCCGACCGCGAGCGCGTGCCCATGATCGCGATAGGCCGTGATCACGAGGTCCCTGCTCAGGTCGAGCGCCTGAATGGAGCCGACAGCCACGGCTTCCTGACCGATATAAAGATGGCAGAAACCGCCGATCTTCTGAAGTCCGTACATCTGGCCCGCTTTTTCTTCCAGCCGGCGCATCAGCACCATCTGGTCGAGCAGTTTGAGCAGGAAATCCCGGTCATAGTTTTTGATTAACTGGTCCATCTTCTGTTCCGTCATCTCATCGCTCCTCGACGTCAAATGTCACCACTTCACGGTGATTTTTCATCGGCTGATACCAGGCCGCTTCCTCGATCACGGTTTCCAGCACGACAAAATCTGTCTTATCCGGATTGACACGCCAGAATATGTTCAGGTGCCTGCCGACGGATTCCATCACCTGGGCTTTCAGCGACGGATTGTCGATGATATTGATGCCGCCCCTCACGTTGATGATCTGGTCCAGCGATTTTGTCTGAATCAGCCACTCAACCCGGTTATTGTCGTCAAGCTGCAGGATTTTTTTGAAATCCGGTGCGGTCACAGCGAGCAAAACACCCGGCATGTCAGGCACCACGGCCGGCGTCATCCAGCGCGCGTGCGGATGTCCCTCTTTGTCAACCGTCGCAAGGACTGCCGATTTGGCATCCGCCAGCACGGCTGCAATTTTGTTCATCATTTCCTGGGTGGTCACAGATGCGCCCTCCTGTTATTGATTTTTTTATTAAAAGTTATTTGTTACATCGTAGCGGGAACAGGCACAAACACAGCGCGCTATGTTACGGAGCGCCGGATTGGGCGAAGATGCGCGTCATGACCGGAACAAGTATACTGAAGCGAGATGTGGCAAATTTTTAATGTTTACTGTAACATTCTGAAAATTTGGATTGCACTGACTTGGTATCCTGATTATTGAACTTGCCATTATGCTGGAAAGGCGGTAGACATGTGACGGAACCGATCTTGACCATGGACAATATCGACAAGCGTTTCCCCGGGGTTCATGCACTGAACGATGTGCATTTCGATCTCTATCCGGGAGAAGTGCATGCGCTGGTCGGCGAAAACGGCGCGGGCAAATCGACGCTGATGAAGATACTGGCCGGCATTTACACAAAGGACGGCGGCACCATCACGTATGACGGCCGGCCGATCGAGCTGTCAAATACGCGAGAGGCGCAGGACATCGGCATCAGCATCATTCATCAGGAATTGAACATGATGAACCATCTGACGGTGGCGCAGAATATGTTTATCGGCAAGGAGAGCAGAAGAGGCATTTTTCTGGATGACCGCGCCGATAACGAGAAGGCGGCCGCCGTGCTGGCACAACTCGGCATGCAGTCGATCGATCCGCGAGAAACCGTTGCCAATCTGACCGTCGGGCGGCAGCAGATGGTGGAAATCGGCAAGGCACTGACCTATAATTCCAAAATTCTCATTCTGGACGAACCGACGGCAGCCCTGTCGGATCAGGAGATTGACTACCTGTTCGGCATCATCAGGGAGCTGCAGGACGATGGTGTCGCCATGATTTACATTTCGCACCGCATGGATGAGATCTGGCGCATTTCGGACCGCATCACGGTTTTGCGGGACGGTGAATACATCGGTACCGTAAAGACGAAGGAAGTCAAGCAGGACAAGGTAATCCAGATGATGGTCGGACGCACGATCTTTGTTGAGACAAAATCGGAAAGTGCCATACCGGCCGATGCGGAAACAGTGCTGGAAGTGCGCGGGCTGAATGCCGGGCGCATGGTTCAGGATGTCAGCTTCGACTTGAAGCGCGGTGAAATTCTCTGTATTGCGGGGCTTATGGGCGCCGGGCGCACCGAAACGGTGCGTGCGCTGTTTGGCGCCGATAAAAAAGAATCGGGCGAGATTATTGTCGAAGGCAGTCCGGTCCACATTGTGACGCCGGCAGATGCCGTCCGGGCCGGCATATCCTATTTGTCGGAAGACCGGAAACGATACGGCCTGGCAATGGGCATGAACGTGGCGGAAAACTCGGTGATGGCCTGTTATGAAAATTATCTCAACGGCCCCTTCATCGACCAGTCAAAAATCAATGCCGAGGCCGAGCGCTACGTGGAGAAGCTGGAAACGAGAACGCCCGGTGTGAAGCAGCTTGTGCGCAATTTGTCAGGCGGAAACCAGCAGAAGGTCGTCGTCGCCAAATGGCTGATCCGGAACAGCAATATCTTTATTTTTGACGAGCCGACTCGCGGTATCGATGTCGGCGCGAAGAATGAAATATATAAGCTCATCCATGAACTGGCCGCCGAAGGCAAGTCCATTATCGTGATTTCCTCGGAACTGCCCGAAGTGCTGCGCCTGGCCGACCGCATCGTGGTCATGGCTGAGGGGCGCATCACCGGAATTCTGCCGGCCGGATCGAGCCAGGAAATGATCATGAATCTGGCTCACGATATCAGTGCATAATGAGGAGTGTTGACATGACAGTAACGGAGACAACAAAGAAAAAGTCCCAATTGAAGGGGAGCAGCTCGCAGCGGCTGTTTGCGTTCATCGCCTTGCTCGCGATTTACGGCGTGTTTGCCGTGTTCGGCAATCGTTTCTTTACCTACAACACGTTCATCAACATTCTGGACCAGTCGTATTACATCGGCTTCCTGGCTGTTGGCGTCACGTTTGTCATTATCACGGGCGGCATCGACCTCTCGCTCGGCACGGTCGCCATGTGCTCGGCGATGTTCGGCCTGATTGCATTCAAAGCCGGCGTGCCGTTTGTCCTTTCCCTCCTGATCATTGCGCTGGCCGGCATCACTTTCGGCCTGCTGAACGGCGTGCTCGTGTCATACCTGAAACTGCCGGCTTTTATCGCCACGATGGGCACCATGATGATTGCGCTCGGCACATCGGCCATCATTTCGAATGTTCAGACGCAGCACTTTCCCAGCCGTGCCGACCCGGTGAACGGCTGGTTCAAGAGCGTATTTCAGAACTTTGAAGTGATCACGGGGCCGAACCCGGCTGACAAATTCCGCGTGCCGAGCGGAGCCTTCTGGCTGATCGGCACGATCATCCTCGCGATCATTGTTCTCAACAAGACGCGCGTCGGACGCTACACCTTCGCCATCGGCAGCAACGAGGAAGCCGTCCGCCTTTCCGGTGTCGAAGTCCGCAAATGGAAGATCATTCCGTACGCCATCTCCGGTCTCGGCTCCGGCCTGGCCGGCATCATGTACGGTGCCACGTTTACCACGATTTATCCCCAGTCCGGACAGGGGCTTGAGCTGGACGCCATTGCTGCGGTTGTCATCGGCGGCACATCCCTGTCAGGCGGTGTCGGTTCCATTCTCGGAACGGTCATCGGTGTGTTTATCATGAGCGTGCTGCAGGTGGGACTTTTGTCCCTTGGCGTGCAGCCGCATTATCAGAAAGTGCTGACCGGTGTCGTCGTCATTGTGGCGGTGTTCATCGATATTCAGCAGCACAGCCGTCGTGAAACCTGAGTAATCAGGATCACATATACACCACATGGAAATCTAAGGAGGTTAACATGAAAAAGACAAGACTGATTAGCTTGCTGTCCTTGCTGCTCGTTCTGGTTCTGGCCATCTCGGCCTGTAATCCGACGCCTGCAACGACAACAGCCGAGGCTCCGGCCGCAACAGATGCACCTGAGGAGACCGAGGCTGAAGCTGAAGAGACCGAGGCTGAAGCTGAAGAGACCGAAGCCGCAGAGGAAGCCACTGAAGCGGAAGCAGCCGATGACGAGACCCCGTATATCGCGGTCATCTCAAAAGGCTTCCAGCACCAATTCTGGCAGGTTGTCGCAAAAGGCGCTGAAGCAGCCGCTGAGGAATACGGCGTAGAAATCACCTTTGAAGGCCCGCCCACCGAAGACATGGTTGACGAGCAGGTGAAAATGCTGAATGCGGCACTGGCCAAGCAGCCGGCCGCGCTTGCACTGGCCGCGCTGTCCACGAGATCGGTTGACGACCAGCTGCGCCAGGCTCTGGCCGACGGCATCCCCGTCATCGGCTTTGACTCCGGTGTACCGGAAGCACCCGAAGGGGCCGTTCATGCGACTGCGTCGACGAACAATCGCAATGCTGGCGCGCTCGGTGCCGAACACATGTATGAAGCCGTCAAGGAGAAGCTGGCCGAAGGCGAAGAGGGAAGCCCGATTCGCATCGCCGTGATCTCACAGGACGCCACATCGGAATCCGTGACAGGCCGTACATTCGGCTTTGTTGACAAAATGGTGGAACTCGTCAAAGCTGGCGGCATTGAAACCGTCGCGGTGACAGGCCACGACCTGTTCATTCCTGAAGATCAGGAAGAAGGCGCGCTTGATGCCGCCACTGTCGTCATTGACGTAGGCGTGTCTTCAGGCACCCAGGCAGGCCAGATCCTGACGACGATTCAGGCACTCATGAACAAAGACAATGTCGTCGGCATCTTCGCGTCGAACGAGCTTTCAGCCAACGGCATTCTTGACGCCACAAACGAAGGCGAAGACCTGGGCGACGTGGTCGCCGTCGGATTCGACGCCGGCATCCGTCAGAAGACGGCCGTTCAGGAAGGACTCTTCCTCGGCTCCGTCACACAGGATCCTTTCCAGATTGGCTACAAAGCCGTTGAACTGGCTTACAAAGCCTACATGGGCGAAACCGTTGAAGATGTTGATACGGGCGCCAAATTCTACGACAAAGACAATCTCTCCGATCCTTCGATCAATGAGCTCGTCTACGAGTAAATCCACATTCAACCGCTGATGCGGTTCGGGAGCTGCGCCTGCCAGCGGCAGGCGCACTCCTTTTTCAATTCGCGATACAATGAAGCGACTAAACGACGAAAAAGACGCGCACAAATACAAGCGGCGCAGCATATAAAACTGAAGTTCGCATTATTTTGTTACTACATTTGGAGACCAGCTATTAAAAGTCAAGCCCTAAATGCAAGAAAAATCGATTGTTGGTTGACCGCCTGAAAAAGGCAAACGCGCACCTTGAAAACAGAATATTGGACGAAAACAGCATGCGAAAGAGACCCGTTCTGGGAGCGGGTCGAGAAAGAAA
>LSQX01403903.1_pt1 | contig 39740 bp, 43 predicted proteins | sample 654561 | NCBI WGS metagenome assembly LSQX01 (sample SAMN04489861, study PRJNA283612) | anaerobic digester metagenome | isolation source: 4 biogas reactors fed with cattle manure at either 37C or 55C with and... | place: Denmark: Kongens Lyngby | collected 2014 | reverse complement strand
CTCCAAAACTTATTTTACACTAACGTCCCTGCTATAAATAAATAACCTGTTTTTATCTTGTAAAAACAGGTTATCATATCTCTGGAGTTCTTTATTCAGCTTTCATTTTTTCCAAAATTTCCTGGATATTCTCTACAGAAAAACCCTTATTGTATAAATATCTTTTCAGTTTAAGCAGGTCAGGCGCCTTATTTGAAAGCCATTTCCTGGCAAGTATAATGCCATTTCTTATCTCGCTATCATCATCAATTAAGCTGTTTATCTCTTTCTCAATTATATTAAGTTCAATACCTTTTGACAGAAGTTCTTTTTTAATCAGATTTCTGCCTCTTATTTTATGTTTCAGGCGGTCCCTGATCCATTTTCGGGTAAATCTATTATCATCAAGATAACCGGACTCTTTCAGTTGTTCTATTACAAGGATAATATTATTTTCATCATAACCCTTTTCTAATAATCTTGTTTTCATTTCAAAACAAGATCTTTCCCGATAGGATAATAAACTAAAGGCCGAATCCTTTATTTTTTGTATCTCATCAGACACTATTTTTCTTCACCTGCTGCAACTTCTTCTTCCAGTAAACCAAGGCCTTCTCTTATTTTTTTGTCTATTTCATTCATTATATCAGGGTTTTCTTCTAAAAACCTCTTTGCATTTTCACGCCCCTGCCCCAGCCTGAGATCACCATAAGAATACCAGGAACCAGCTTTATCAACAATACCTGTATCAACTCCCATATCGAGTATACATCCAGATGCAGAAATGCCTGTTCCATACATAATATCAAATGTAGCCTGTTTGAATGGCGGGGCAACCTTGTTTTTAACTATCTTAACCTTTGTTTCTGCCCCAATAGTGTCTTCACCATCTTTAATAGACTGGGAGCGCCTTATCTCCATCCTGATTGAAGCATAGAACTTAAGGGCCCGCCCGCCTGGTGTAACTTCAGGATTGCCAAACATAACACCAACTTTTTCCCTTATTTGATTAATAAAAATAACACAAGTACGGCTTTTGCTAATGGCACCGGTGAGTTTGCGCAAAGCCTGGGACATGAGACGGGCATGCAACCCCACATGGGAATCTCCCATTTCGCCGTTGATTTCCGCAGCTGGTACTAAGGCCGCCACTGAGTCGATGACAATCATATCAATGGCTCCAGAGCGCACTAAAGTTTCGCAAATATCTAAGGCTTGTTCGCCGGTGTCGGGCTGAGAAACTAACAATTCTTCGATGTTTACTCCTAGTTTTCGAGCATAAGACGCATCAAAAGCATGTTCAGCGTCTATAAATGCTGCCACTCCGCCCATTTTTTGTGCTTCGGCAATGGCATGCAGGGTAAGGGTGGTTTTACCCGAAGATTCGGGACCGTAAATTTCAATGATTCTGCCCCGGGGAAATCCCCCTACTCCTAAAGCTATGTCCAGTTGAACGCAGCCACTGGGAATCACAGGCATATCCATTACAGGTTGGCTTCCTAGGGCCATAATTGCACCTTTTCCATGATTCTTTTCGATTTGTGCTATGGCAGCATCCACAGCTTTTTGCCTTTCGGCGTTTTGTTTAGTTTTAGTTTTTTTAGACATAATACCTCTTATTTTGATTTAATATAAAAACTACTGCTCATTTGTGCAAGGTGCTTAATTGGTTTTTTAGCTCTTGCACTATTGTATAGACGATTAATTCTTGAACTTTGTTACGCTTTTCTTTAAAAATCTTTTTAAAACTGGTACAACCATGGGAATTAGCTATGGCTATCCAGCATGTTCCCACAGGATTTTCCGAACTGCCTCCATCTGGCCCTGCTATGCCTGTAACTGCTACGCTCCAATCCGTGCGCAAAATTCTCCGTGCATTTATCGCCATGGCTTCCACAACTTCTTTGCTGACAACACCATTGTATTCAATTTCTTGTTCATCTATTTGTAAAATGTTTTGTTTGATTGAGTTGTGATAAGCCACAATGGAACCTTTGAAATATTGCGATGCTCCTGGCAGGGCACAAATAAAGTTGCTCAGTAGTCCACCTGTGCAAGATTCAGCTACTCCTAAAAACAATTTTTTTTCGCTCATTATTTGGGCAATTTCAGAAATGCAGTGAAGAATTTTATTTTTGCTTTCGTTCATAATACAAACATAACTAGTTAAGGGTGACAAAAAATGACAGTTTAAACTAATTGAGGATTTATACTACCATATTTCCCATGATTTAATAATTTTATAGCATAAAATGCCATTATTTATATTGATATTAATTTCCATAGTACCGAGTTTTGCTGAAAATGCAGAAACTATGGCTAAAGGTAAGTCAGGTATTGTGGCCATAGATACCCTCTCGGTTCATGAATGGGATATAGATACACATAGGCAAAATTTAGTAACAACTTTAGGCTTAGGTTTGTTGATACCTGGCGGAGCTCAATTTTATACAAAACATTATGTGCGCGGCAGTTTTTTATTAGCCATTGAATTGGGGTTGGCTTATGAAATTTGGATAAATAAAAGTTGGCAACGGCAAATCCGTTTAAGAGATATGGCACCAGCTCAAGATTCTGTAGCGTATTACACTAAATTACTTTTTGAGCATGGTGGTTATAATCCCACTTGGCAACAAAAACGACATTATCATCTACAACAAGTCCGAGAAATTAATGACATTAAGGTTAAAGAGGATGATTTGCGCTATTCTGAAACAGCTTGGCTTATAGGACTGCATTTATATGGTGTTTTAGATGGTTTTGGTATTTGGGTCAATAATCAAGGTCGATCCCACAGGAAAAAAGAAGTATCTGATGCGGTATGGCGAGCTCTTTTGCTTCCAGGATATGGTCAAATTTACAATAGGGAATATGGCAAAGCTGGTTTATTGTATATGGCAGCCATTGGAGGAGTAGCAAGTTTTAAATCTCGGCAAGGAGTAGTGGAATATTTTTCAGATAGAAAGATCACTGCTGAAGCTGAAAATGCCAGTACCGCAGAATTGTCGGCCATTGAAGAAGATATTTTATTTTTCCGTAAAAAGCGCAACCAATATATTTGGGGAATGGCCTTGATTTACTTATACTCCATCGCCGATGCAGCTGTAGATGCAGCTTTATCTGATTTTGATAGCCCAGCTTATTGGGCGGTAATTCCTCAGTGGCGGGGCTTGGGTTTGAGTTTTAATGCTCGTTTTTAAAATATAAACAGCAATAATGTTTTTAAAAGCAAGCCCGCATAAATGCCCCCCAATAAATCATCACTAATAACTCCCACAGCTCCAGGAATTTTTTCTAACCGCTTTATTCCCAAAGGTTTTAAAATATCAAAAAATCTAAAAAAGGCAAAGCCTACAAGCAAAAGCCAGGGGTGATTTTTTAAAAGATTTAAGCTCACAAAAGCAAATGCCATGCACTGACCAACTACTTCATCTATAACCACTTTAGCTGGATCATCATCTTTTTCTTGAACTATTACATATTTTACACCGGGATAAGATAAAATAGCGATTATTATGCTCAAAGGGAAGAATAGGTTTATGCCCAAAAAGCTTTGGTTTAACCATTCTATAGGGGCAAACAACAAAACAAGAACTACAAAGGGCAGTGTCGCTAAAGACCCTGCAGTGCCTGGCGCTTTTGGACAGAGACCGCTACCCCACCAAGTGGCAATGGCATAATGAAATAAACGCATATTATGACTCCGAAGGCAAAGAGTAAGGTTTTTCACAGAAATCAGGTATTTGCAAACGCTTTTTAAGCTGATCCCAGCGCAATTTTTCTCCTTGAAATACATATTTGCGATAAAGCCGCCGGGCAACTCGGGTGACAATTTCATAAGAAATGGTGTTGCTATGGGCAGAAATTGCTTCTAAAGAAATATTGGGAGATAGTTCCCCATTTATTACATCTACCACTTCGCCCACTTGTAAATCGGCAATATGAGATACATCTAACATCACGGCATCCATACATACGCGTCCAATAATGGCGCAAGGGGTATTTTTAATGTACATAACCCCCGAATTAGTGCAACTACGCATATAGCCATCGCCATAACCTATGGCCACCGTGGCGACTTTGGTATGCTGTTTAGCAGTCCAAACATAGCCGTAAGACACCGACTCGCCCGCTGCGATGGTACGCACTTGTCTAACCGTGGCTTTCATGCGCAACACGGGTCGTAAGAGGGGGTGGGGTTCATTGGCACAGGGATTGTATCCATAGACGGCGATTCCTGGTCTAATCATGTCTAAAGCGGGGGCTTGACCTGATAATAAACCTGCGGAGTTGGCAATGTGAGCTAGGGGAATTTCCATGCCGTTTTTTCTTAGGGACTCTAAAATATTTGTAAAGCTTTCGATTTGTGCTAAAGTGGCACTATGGCCTTTAATGTCTGCCGTGGCTAAATGGGAAAAAATTCCTTGCACTTTTATGTGGGAAAGGTTTAATATCTTAGATATTTCAGATAAATCATGCTGGGAAAAACCATAGCGATGCATACCTGTATCAATTTTTAAATGTACAGTAACTTTGATGTTTTTTGGAGCTAGCCAGCGATTATATTTTTCTGCTATGGCAAGCTCCGATATAGAAGGCGTGAGCTTGAATTCTTCTATAAAAGGAAAGTCAGCTTCTTCCACACTACCTAAAATCAAGATAGGGATGCGAATACCATGTTGGCGCAATAAAATACCCTCAAAAAGATGCGCCACGCCCAACCATTCTACCCCTGCGTGCACAGCGGTATGAGAAATCGCCAAGGAACCGTGTCCATAAGCATCGGCTTTAACAGGTAACAAAATTTGACAGTTTTTTGGAATTAAATCTCTAATGGCACGGATATTATGCTGTAAAGCATCAAGATCTATTTCAATCCAATTGGGGCGAGGAATACTATAAAACACACTGCTCATATTCATTGAGGTTCTTGGAGCATATCTTTTACGACTTCAGCTGCTACACTACTATCGCCATCCGTTTTAAGAGCGGTCTTTTTTAGGCCATAATTTGCTTGCATAGAGGCTTCTACTTCTAGCATTGTATCTTGCAAAACCTTTTCAGTTTTGTTTAATTGAAAAAACAAGTACAGAAAATAAATTACAAAAACAACGGTTAAAGTTCCTAGAAGTAGAGCAATATGCATAGTAGTTTCCTAAAGTAAAAGTTCAGCTATTTGCACTGTATTTAAGGCGGCTCCTTTGCGGATTTGATCGCCCACCACCCACAAGTCATAAGTGTTAGCTAAAGAAACATCTTTGCGTATTCTGCCTACTAAAATAGGGTCTATGCCCGAAGCATCTATGGGCATGGGCCAGCGATTATTGGCAGGATCTTCTTGCACTTTTACCCCAGGGGCATTGCCTAACACTTCGTAGATTTCCTCAACGCTCACATCTTTATCAAAAGTGATGTTTAAGGCTTCGGAATGAGCTCTTAAAATAGGCACTCTTACGCACATGGCGTTGATTTGTGGTGCATCTTCACCAAAAATTTTTGCTGTTTCCGCCACCATTTTCCATTCTTCTTCGCAATAACCCACTTCGGCGCTTACATCAGCATTGGCCGGGGAGCCATCGTTAAATGGAGCATTGTGCGGGAATAAGTTAAATGCGTATTGATGGGGAATTACAGTGCGTTCATAGCTTTGACCTTGGGCCAGAGCTAGGCTTTCTTCCCGTAGTTCTTCCATGGCTTGTACACCTGCACCACTAGCAGCTTGGTAAGTGCATGAATGCACTCGGGTAACGCCAAAAGCTTTGTGCAAGGGGTATAGAGGAACTGCCATTATAATGGTAGAACAGTTTGGGTTAGCTATGATTCCTTGGTGTTTTTTAGCTTCATCGCCATTTATTTCGGGGATGATTAAGGGAACATTGGGATCCATACGATAATGAGAGGTATTATCAACCACCACCGCTCCGGCTTTTACTGCTGAAGGCACAAACTCTTTAGAAATAGAGCCACCGGCTGAGGAAAAAACAATATCAATTCCAGTAAAAGAATCGTGGGTTAGTTCTTCGATGACAATATCTTTGCCGCCAAAGCTAACTGTTTTCCCCGCAGATCTTTTAGAAGCCAAAAGTTTGAGTTCATTGATGGGGAAGTTTCTCTCTGCAAGCAATCCTAAGATTTCTTGCCCCACCGCTCCAGAAGCACCGATAACGGCTACATTTTTACTCATATTTTACCTATTTGTTATAAGGTTGTTTAATTATTGTATAAAATCTTGATAAGCAGCAGGGCTAAGCAAGCTTTCTGTATCAATGTCATCGCTTACTTTTATTTTAACTATCCAACCTTCGCCATAAGGATCTTCGTTGATTACTGCCGCAGAGTCATCTAAACTTTCGTTTATAGCCACTACTTCTCCAGCAAAAGGTGTATAAACTTCTGCTACAGTTTTTACCGCTTCGATGGTGGCAGCGCTATCGCCTTCGTCAAGGGAGTCACCCAATTCAGGTAAGCTGACGAAAACTATATCGCCAAGTTCAGATTGAGCATGATCTGTGATGCCAACGGTCATGGTGTCGCCATCAATTTTTATCCATTCATGTTCTTCGGTATAAAATAAGTTTTCAGGAATTTTAGACATGGGGACCTCTCTATTTTAACGATTATTTAATTGTTGTTGTACAGTTCTAAGGGTGTTTAAAGCCGCTTGGGCATTGTTGATGGCGGTATTGTGCCTACTACTTTCTTCTTCGCTGTTTTCTGCACTAAAATAAGCATGCAATGCCCAACCAGCTAAGCGTAAATTTTCTGCAGCTTTATCGAACTCAGCTTGTATGGACTTGTATTGTACTGGTGATTTTAATGCTTTTATTTGACGATTGATGGTGCTGCTCTGGTTGCGTAAACTCAAAGCCCGTGACTGTTCTCTTTCGTATTGGGTGTCACTGAGACTTTGCAAATTTTGCAAATCAACATTGAGAATTGAGCGTGCACAGCTAAGGGCAGAACCCACTAAAGGTTCTGTAGCATTCAAATATTCGCGAGTTTGGGTTTCGATGTCAGGTATTCCCTTGGAGCTCTTTACTGGACCAAGAGACGGTGGAGTCGCAATTTGCGATTCTACTTTATTTAAATCGTGACTACCGAATAATTGAGTTTTTACTGAAGAAAACTTCATGGAACTCATAGAAATTGTTATTACTAAGATAAGCGTGGTTAAAAACCATGAAAGTCCAATTTTTATAGGCCCACGAGCGTTTATAGCTACCATAATGGCCAAAATTGTCATGCTCCATAGTAAAGACAAATCACCCAAATTCATATTTATTTCCTTTTTTCCTTATTTAGAAGGGCATGTCGTCATCAGCAGGATCATAACCATCGTTAGAATCAAACTTTTGTGGATTTGCACTTGCCGGGGGAGTTGTGGGACTTTGCTCAAAAGATGATTGTCCTTGGGCAGAACCAGACCATTCTTGGGAAGCACTGCGATCTCTAGGGGTTAATATTTGAAAACGCTCAATTTCCACATCCGTGGCGTAACGTCTTTGTCCACTGGGATCGTCCCAGGAACGCTGGGAGATTCTCCCTTCAATATACAATAGCAAACCTTTGCGAACTTGTAGCCTTTCCAATTGCTCAGCTACAATACGCCAGCCCACCAAGTTGTGCCAATCGGTGCGATCACGGTATTCGCCAGTGTTTTTATCGCGAAAGCGCTCAGTGGTAGCTAAGGAAAAACGAGCGTATTTTTGCCCATTTTGTGTTACTCTAAATTCGGGGTCTCTACCCACATTGCCAATTAAATGTACTTTGTTTAAATATGCCATAAAATTTTCTCTAGTTAATTACATTTATAGTAAAGATAAAAAAAGATGACAACAAGAATAGCAATTGATCAATTAAGTCGCGTTTGGCCCCAAAAATTTATGGGAAAACGCCTAGGAGCGGTGCTTCACCCCGCTTCTGTTAATGTAAATTTACAACATTCCTTGGATGTTTTACGCTCTCACGATGGCTCGCTTTTTAAATTAGCAGCTCTTTTTGGCCCCCAACACGGTATCAAAGGTCATACTCAGGACAATATGATTGAATGGGAAGGTTATTTAGACCCAGAGCTAAAAATCCCAGTATATAGTTTATACGGTACCCACCGTGAACCCACTCCCGAAATGTTGGAGCAAGTGGAGGTTTTGCTAGTGGATTTGCAAGATGTGGGCGCCCGTTACTACACTTATATATGGACTTTACTACTAAGTATGAAGGCCTGTGAGCAGCAAGGTATTCCCGTGGTGGTTATAGATAGACCTAATCCCATTGGTTGCCATTTGGTAGAAGGGCCAGTACTGGATATGGAATATCAAAGTTTTGTGGGGTTGCACAGTATTCCAGTGCGACACGGTAAAACCATCGGACAATTGGCTCAACAGTTTAAAGCGGAGCGATTTCCCGGAGTGGAGTTGCATATATTAGAAATGGAGAACTATCATGCTCACCAATGGTTTGACCAGACTGGCTTGCCTTGGATCATGCCTTCACCTAATATGCCCACTTTGGGCACCGCCATAGTTTATCCTGGAATGTGTTTATTCGAGGCTACCAATGTTTCCGAAGGACGAGGCACTACCCGGCCTTTTGAATTATTTGGTGCGCCTTTTATAGATGCCGAAGAAATGTGTGCAGAACTCAATGCAGAAAAACTTCCCGGTGTGTATTTTCGCCCCAACTGGTTCCAACCCACCTTTCATAAATGGGGAGGAGAAATGTGTGGGGGAGCGCAAATCCATGTGTTAGAAAGAGAAGAATATTTGCCTTTTAAAACCGCCATTCGCATTTTGCGCTATTTGTTTCATCGCTATCCCCAAGATTTTGCGTGGAAAGAGCCCCCCTACGAGTATGAATACGACAAAATGCCCATAGATATACTCTTAGGGAGCGGGGACTATCGCGCCTTGCACATAGAACGATGACAGCGCCCCTGCACATATTCATATTGGCAGCAGGTTTTGGCACCCGCCTCAAGCCTCTGAGCGAAGTTGTGCCCAAACCATTGGTGCCCGTGGCAGATATGACCGCCCTAGAGCACCAATTGCGCTGTCTAAAAGCATTGCGCGCCGAATTTGATGTGGCGAGTTTACACATCAACGCCCATCATCTCTATTCTCAAGTGGAAGCCGAAGCGCAAAATCTTGGCTTAGACCAAGTCTGGGTGGAATGGCCCAAAATCTTAGGCACCGGCGCTCCCTTGCATCGCTTGTGGCAAAGCGGTTTGCGCGGAGAACTGTTGGTGCTCAACGCCGATAATTTTCACAATTTAGACTTGGCAGAATTTGTGCGCCAAAGTCGCTCCAGTCAAAGGAGTTTTTCCTTGCTCGGAGTGGATTTCCCCGCCATAAACAGCCTATCTCTAAATGCCGAAGGGCATTTGTGCGGTGTGGGAGGGGCTTTTGAGCCTTTAGATGATGTGGCGCAAAACAGCACTTTTAGCGGCATTGCTTGGTATGGCGAAAATGCTTGGTCCCAAGTGCAAAGTGATGATTTTAGCATTGTGAATTTTTGGCAACGGGCGGTGCAAAAACAACAAGCTCCCTGGGTTTATCAAGCCTCGACGGATTCCTTATGGATAGATATGGGTACGCCTTTGGGATTGTACCGGGCATCTGTGGCGCGTTTAAAAGAACTGGATTTATGGCAATATGTGGCCCCCCAGGTGGATCTTAAAGGTGTGGATTTGCAAGGGCATTGCGTGGTGGGCGCAGGAGCCCAAGTGGCTGCTGGTTCTAGCTTAGAAAATTGCATTGTTTTGCCCCAAACTCAAATATCATCGCCCCAAAATCTCAAAAATTGCATAGTGGGGGAGGGTTTTGTGTGGAATTTGGAACTTTAAACTTCTTGGAACTCAGTCCTGAAATATTGCGTTATTTGCGCAGCGAAGGTTATACCGGCTTGGCCCAAGTGAAGCTTCCCAGTGCGGGGAGTGCAGGCTCGGGGCGCAAATATTATCGCTTGCAATTTGCCCAGCGCAGCTATGTTTTGCAACAAAGCTTTGCCGCCGACCAAGATTTTCATCGTTTTATACAATATGCCCAAGTTTTTAGCAATTTAGGCTTGCAAAATCCTGAAATTTACGCCTTTTGCCCCGAGCGTTTTCAGGTGTTAATGGAAGATTTGGGAAGTCAAGATCTTCTAAGCCGTGCCCAACTAGCTTTTTACCCCCAAGTTTTAGAAGCTCTTTTCCGTTGGCAACAGCATAGCGACGCCGCTTTTGAGCTTTTACCTGAATTGGTGGAACGCAGCTTTGATTTCGCCAGTTTGCGTTGGGAAACCGAGTATTTCCAGGAGTTTTTTTGGCAAAATCAGCTAAATTTAAACTCCTGTCCAGCCATGGAATTGTGGTTTGAACAACTGGCTCAACGGGTGGCTTTGCATCCCCAAGTGTTGATGCACCGCGATTTTCAGTCGCAAAATATTATGCTCACCCCCCAAGTGCGTATTATAGATTTTCAGGGGGCGCGGCGGGGTTCTGCTTTTTACGATTTGGCCAGCTTATTGTGGGATCCTTATACCATGCTGACCCCCGCCACCGTGGCAGAGCTTTTTGCAGTTTGGCAGGGCTTTAATCACGCTTTTGCCATGCAAAACGCCTCCCAATGCTTTTTAGATGCAGCCCTGCAGCGTATGATGCAAGCTTTGGGCGCTTTTGCTAAGCTGAGCAAAAGTCTCAGTGGCAAAAACGCCGATTTCTTTGCGGGGCAAATTCCCCGGGGAGTGGCGCGCTTGCAAAGCTTGCTTTCCCAGCTTCCCACCGATGATTGGGGGCGCGCAGACTTTTTGCCTCAATTGGAAAAAGCTTTATGAAAATTGATGTGGGCATAGTAAACTACAATGGTGGCGAACATTTGCTGCGCTGTGTGCGTTCTTTGCTCGCCATGGAAGATTCCGCCGTGCAAATCTGGGTTTTAGACAATGCTAGCACCGATGGCTCGCTGCAGAAATTGCGCCAGGCAAATTTGCCTGTACAAATCATCGCTTCTGCACAAAATTTAGGTTATGCGGGGGCTTTTAATAAGCTCAATGAGCATTTTAGCGCCGAAGTTTGCACCGTGGCCAATATGGATTTAGTTTTTGATTCTCGTTGGTCGCGGGCGGTGCGAAGCTCTTTGGCAACCCAAAAGGATTATAGCGCCTTGGCCAGCTTGATTCTCCATGAAGATGGCGCGACTATCAACGCCACGGGCATAGTTTTTGAGGCGGATTTGCGCCCCCACAACCAAAACTTTGGCCGGGCGGCCCAAGGGGATAATTTGCGGAGCAAAGAAGTGTTTGGCTGTTATGGCGCGGTGATCACCTATCGTCGCAGCGCTTTGGAGGCCGTGGGGCCTATGGAAAGCTCTTTCTTTTTGTTTTACGAAGAAACCGAGTGGTTTTGGCGCTTACAGTTGGCGGGTTTAAAAACGCTATTTAGCCCTCAGCCCGTGGTTTATCACGCGCGTTCTTTGGTTACGGTAAAGGGCTCCTTACTCAAGTTGTATTACCCCGAACGCAACCGCATGCGCACCTTGCTGCGCTTGGTGCCATTTTGGTATTTGCCTTGGGCGGTGCTATACAGTATAAAGCGCATGATCCAAGGCAGTAAGTCGCCCCAATTTAAGAGTTTAAATCAGCAATCTCATTCCAAGTTTAAACTAGCCAGCACTGTACTACGAGCTTGGTTAGCTGCGCTGAAATATTTACCCTCCGATTTGCGCTGGCGACGGCAGTTTTTCCGCCAGTTTCCCGCCGCTCGAGGGCAAACTTTAGCCATTTTGCGCAAATATTTGCGTTAAGCCTCCGTGCTTTTTGTTTTTTTCAAAGCATAGCCAATTTATTTGTATTTTTATAATAAAAGGAAAGGACAAATATGTATAAAAAAGCATTTATTAGCGTTAGTGTTTTAGCATGGTTGCTATGGTTTGGGGGGTGTTCATTAATCAATAGTGGGGATTTAGAAGAACCGGTATCGTCTAGTTCCCTAGCAGAAAATGTTGATTCAAGCGGAAGCAATTCTCAAGTTTTGCAATCTAGTTCTTTGACATTTTCCAGTAGTTCAGTTTCAACCGAGCTAGTTAGTTGCGAGTCTTACGATGCTTCAGCTCATTTTTGTGACACCCGGGATGGCACGATTTACAAATATGTGCAAATAGGTGATCAAGTTTGGATGGCAGAGAACTTGCGCTATTTGCCTAGTTTGAATGGAATTGACACCAGTTCGACTGAACCAAAATATTACGTCTATGGATATAATGGCACCGATGTCTCAGCAGCTAAAGCCACCGAAAATTACCAAACTTATGGTGCGTTGTATAACTGGCCGGCTGCTTTAAAGGCTTGCCCTGTGGGTTGGCATTTACCCACAGATGCGGAGTGGACAGCATTGGAGGATTATGTTGGTGGTAGTTCAACTGCAGGGGAAAAACTGAAAGCGACTAGTGGCTGGCGCGACAATGGTAATGGCACAGATGAATACGGATTTTGGGCGTTGCCCGGCGGTTACTTCTACTCTGGTCTCTTCTTCAGTGTGTCGAGCGGCGGCTACTGGTGGAGTGCCTCAGAGTACGATGCGTCTTACGCTTACCTCCGGGGCATGGTCTACAGCTACGACTACATGCCTTCGGGCTACTACAGCAAGGGCTACGGGTTCTCTGTGCGTTGCGTAAAGGATTAATATCGTTTTTTCCAAAAAATAATATTTCTTGGTTATTTGCAAAAATAAAGTTATACTTGTAGTAACATTATTTTTTATTAAGAGTTTATCTTACAGGTTGATACTTTAAGTTTCATAGTGCATTTTACCGTCTCGCAACTCCAATCATTTCCTTCGGGGTTGCAGGCTGCTCATAATTTGGTGGCCGAATAGCACCAATATCAGTAGCACAAATAATCCCCCACTCATGGCGCTAATCATAAAAGATTGGCGTAAAACATCGGAGCGGTATTGCATTTTTACTTCGCTTTTTCCAGCGGGAACCGCCACTGCGCGCAAAGTGCCAAAAGCTTTGAGCACAGGCTGAACTTCACCATTTACCGTGGCTTTCCAATAGGGATGATAGTTCCCCGCCACCACCATAATTCCCGGCAAATCAGAATGCACTTCATAGCTCTGCTCATCCATTTTTGGAGATGCCACCAGTTTAGCAGAGCTACCCGAGGTCGCTGCCGAATCGGGCAGGGCTTGGGCTAAATAACCAGAAGGCAAAGATTCCATTAAAGCCATTTGGCGATAGGGAAAACCTTGCTGTAATTGCTGAATGGCGCTGACATCGTTGGCTTCGTCCCAGTAGTGGTACACATAAGCTGGCCCCATGGCACCAGAATTACGCATGGGAGCGGGGCCTTGGGGACCATCGTAAATGATATAACCAATATTTAGCAGATTAATAAAAGGATTGTTTTGAAAGTTATTGTCTTTAAAGAAGTTAGCGTTGTTTTGCCCACCGCGAAACGCGCGATAAGAAGCTAATTCGTTGTCATGAAAGCCCAAAGCGTTGCGCATTTGGTAAGCGGGGAACACATTGCCCGACAGAGCGGGGTGGTTAGTTAAACTCATCACCCGTGGGCGGTTTAAAGCGCTGGGCGAATCTTGTTCAATGGCTTTGATAACCCCATGATTGGCATCTAAATAGTTTTGGCGCGGTACGCTTTGCACAAAAGTGCTGTTCACCAAATACAAATCCACTGCCGCCACTGCCGTTATGACAATTAAAAGAAAATGGTGGGCTAATTTCTGCTTAAGTAAAGCATTGATAGCCAAGACGCTAAGGGTTAAAACCACCGTGGAAAGCATCACTTTCCCAGCAGAACTAGCCATTAAAGCGTGGTCTAAGTTTTTGAAATACCCGCTCACGCTGGGGTTTTGGGCAATTTGTGTGCCCCACAAAAACACTTGGGCGACAAATACAAAAGGAATGAATAAAGCCACCATTTGCCCTTTGGAACTGCCTTTGAAACCGCTTTTTATTCCTTGGATTATATTATTTACCGTGGGGTCTATATCTTGATCTTGGCAATTAATTATTCCTGCCAAAGCTAAGGCAAATATTACGGCTAAAATTGCCCCGGGAACTCCCATAAAGAGCTCCCAATTAAAGCGTGCCACCGTCATAGTTAGACCCAAAGCTACAAACCACAGACTTCCCACCAAAATAGTTTTGCGGTGCTTTTCTTGGCGCAAATGCTCATAAATAGGAGCAGCCATTACGCCCATGGCCAAAGGCAACCAAAAAATTGCCATGGAAGGAGCTCTAAAGCTTTTGATTCCCGGTAAAACAGCATACCACAGTTTAAACAGCGCAGAATTGGCTCCCAAAGCGTAGCTTAGAGCCAAAGTGCTTCCCAGCATCCAAAACAAAGCGCTGCGGCGATTGCTAGGTACAAGCAGAGCCAAAAATGCCAAGAAAGTTAAAGCTATCCCTGCCGAATCGTGGTTGAGTTTAAAGTGGTTGTGCCCCCAATATTGGCGACTGCCCTCCACATCGGTTTTTAAAAAGTCGGGCAAGAGCATGGAAACCATTTCTTCGGCGTGCAAAGACCAGCTAGCCGCATGTCCCAAAGAAGTCTTTTCGTCGGTGCCTCGCACGGATTCTTGGGTAGTATATAAATAAGGCGGGATAATTTGAAAAGCTCCCATACCCAAAGCTAGAGCCAGGGCTAAGGTGGTTAATCCCAAACGCTTAGTTTTGGTTTTCTTAGAATCTTGGCTTTGCCACAATTCAAATAAAGTAAAGAATCCCGCTCCCCACAAAAACAAATAAGTCAACTGCAAATGCGAGCTTAAAAGCATCCAAACAATGGATAAAGTGGTGATTAGCAGCCCAGATAATTGCCCATGGCGCACTATTTTGATAATTCCCAAAAGCGTTAAAGGAGCTATGGCAAAAATCATCATTTTACCATCGTGGCCGCCGTAAATATGGGTGAAAAACTGCGGATTAAGAGCGTATAAAAAAGCCAAGAAGGCTGCCCAGCCCCAATGAGGAGCGAGCTTGCGGAAAAGCAGATACGCACTACCAAAGGCGATCCAAACGCATAAAATAAATTTAAAACCCACCGCCCGGGCAGGATCCATGATAAATTGAGTGAGTACTAAAGGATGGTAAGCATCACCAAATAGAGCGTCTAAAGTAGGCACGCCCCCCAAACGAGAATCATCCCATTGGGTCATGGCAAAATCATCCACTCGCAAATAACGCGAACCCAAACCGCTGAGCTGGTCTGAGTTTAGCATTAAACTATCGGTGTCTTTGATATGGGTCTGAAAAACCACCCCTAAAATCACTGCAAAAGCAAGGATTAATAGGGAAAAGCGTACAACTTGGGATTTGGTAGTAGAATTCATGTCAAAAAGATAGTGAATTCTCTACGACTTCAAAGTGTAAGTTTATTTATTAGACTTCTTCGGTGGTACTTTTAGTGAATATGGCGTATAAAGCATAAACCGCAGTTACCATTACCGCTACTACCACTGACCATTTAAAAAACTTTGACATAAAATTACTCCATAAGTTATGCTTACTTTAATAATACTGAAAATTTAGGTAAAAATCAAGTTTTAATTCCACTTATAAATATAGCAGGTAAACCGCGATTAATATGTATAATCTCTTGACTTTGTGGTTTGTTGCCTAAGTTTTTTAGCCATTGGGCCAAGCGCTCAGGATCAAAACCTAGCCATTGATCTCCCATTTTTTCGCGCACCCAGTCTTGATCGTGGGCTAGCAAATCTAAAATTATGTATTTGCCCCCGGGTTTTAAAATTCGTAGCATTTCCTGTAAAGCCATCTCTGGTTTGGCGGCATGGTGCAACACTTGGCTCATAATTACCAAATCAGCGCAGTCATCGTCTAAGGGAAGTTTTTCCATATCGCCCTGCTTTACGCTCACATTGTCAAGATTTGCCTGGGCAAAGCGTTCTTCCATGACTTTTACCATTTTTTGGTTGAAGTCAATGGCGGTAACTTTTTCACAACCTCGCGAAATGATTGAACTAATATCTCCTTCGCCAGATCCTATATCCACTGCGTGCTGGTAATTCACTAAACTACCCAGGGCACGCAATAAAACTTCCACGCCTCCACCTGGCTCAGCTATGCTATGATAGCGCCCCGCCACAGAATCAAAAAAGAATTGCGATTGAGTGCGTCGCTGATAAAGAATGCTGTTTAAATGGTTTTCTAGTAAGTTAAGATCATTAATATCTTTCCAAGCGCTTTTTACCACGCTAAGTAGTTCGTGACTATTGCGTAAATTTTCACTCCAACGATAGTAAACCAAAGAGCCTTCTCTTCTATCAAAAACTAAACCTGCTTCTCGTAGTTGCTGCAAATGGCGACTTATATTTGATTGGTGAATACTTAGCATATCCACCAGTTCACTCACGGTAAACTCTGCTTTTTCTAAAATATAGAGGATTTTCAACCGGCTTTCGTCGCCGAGTACTTTAAATAATTTAATGGTAGGTTTAAGTTTTTCTATCACATAGCCTCGCTATGTAAATGATAGTTTTTTTTTATTCATAGTTTTAATTTCTCGGTAAAAAAAAATACTTCTTATATTTAACAACTAAACCAAGTTTTTTTTAATGGAGTTTTATTTATGTCAAAAATTTCTGAAGTAAAAGGTCGTCAAATTTTAGATTCCCGCGGCAACCCCACTGTAGAGGTGGATATTACTCTCGATAATGGTATTTTAGCCCGTGCAGCAGTTCCTAGTGGCGCTTCCACTGGTGAATTTGAAGCCTGCGAATTGCGCGACACCGATTCTAAAGATTATTTGGGGCAAGGTGTTTTACAAGCAGTGGAAAATGTTAACACTGTAATCGCCGATGCTTTAAAAGGTAAAGATCCTTCCGCTCAAAAAGAAATTGATGATTTAATGATCGAACTCGATGGTACCGAAAATAAAAGTAAATTGGGCGCTAACGCTCTTTTAGGTGCTTCCATGGCTGTATGTAATGCAGCGGCTTTGAATTTGAAAATCCCCACATGGAAGTATATCGCTCAGTTGCATGGTAATAGCGAGTTTGTATTGCCTACTCCCATGGCTAACATCATTAACGGTGGACACCACGCCGATAATAAAATTGATTTCCAAGAGTTTATGGTTATGCCCGTAGGCGCTCAAACTTTCTCTGAAGGCTTGCGCTGGATCACTGAAATTTTTCACGCTCTCAAAAGCATTTTACAAAAAGGTGGTCATGTTACCGCAGTGGGTGACGAAGGTGGTTTTGCCCCTAACTTGACTAATGACCAAGCCCTTGATGTGATTATGGAAGCCATTGTAGCCGCTGGTTACGAGCCTGGTAAACAAATTGCCATCGCTTTGGACTGTGCTTCTTCTGAATTATACGACGAAGGTGGCCGCGAAGGTTATAAATTCTGGAAAACTAACCCCGATAAGTTGTTTAATGCCGACGAAATGATCGAAATTTACACCAAGTGGGTTAAAGATTACCCCATCGTTTCCATCGAAGATGCTTTGGACCAAAATGACTGGGATGGTTTCGCCAAAATGACTGAAATTATGGGCGACAAAGTTCAAATAGTTGGTGACGACTTATATGTAACTAACCCTGCGCGTTTGAAAAAAGGCATCGATATGAAAGCCGGAAACGCCATTCTCATTAAAGTGAACCAAATCGGTACCGTAAGCGAAACTTTAGAAGCTATTAAAATGGCCCAACAAGCTGGCTTTGGTGTGGTTTCTTCTCACAGAAGTGGCGAAACTGAAGACTACTTTATCGCTGACCTAGCTGTGGGTACAGGCGCTGGTCAAATCAAAACAGGTAGCTTGAGCCGCACCGATCGCGTATGTAAATACAACCAATTGATTCGCATCGAAGAACAATTACAAGGCGATGCTATTTATAAAGGTGGCAAAGCTATCTATCCTTTCTAATAAAAAAATAAGTTATGATTTTTAGGTGTTCTTTTAGGAGGACACCTTTTTTTTATGGAAAGTGAAATTTATAAGGTTATATTTCTTTTTTTTACAAAACAGCGTTTTTAGTTGCTATCTTATACAAGAACAATGGAGACTAAATGCAATTATTAAAAATGGAAAAATTAAATTTACTAATGGCTTTAATGCTTGCTTTATCAGTTAGTGTTGTAGCTCAAGATTTATACTCGTCCGACGATGACGACTACGGTTATGGATCATCTGGAACATCTTTTACAGATGAAGATTCAGAAGAATCAACACCTTCTTACGAAGCTCCAGCACCAGCTTATGAACCACCTCCGCCTGCCCCTGCAGCTCGCACCACTTCTACAACAACTACTACCAGAGCGTCTAGTGGTGAGTCTGCAACTAAATCTCAAATTCGTAGCAATAACTACTACAGTGCATTGAGTGGCGACAAAAATGTGGATTTTCATTTGCGGTGGCCTCACTTAATGGGTGGTAATAAAATGTTTTATGCAGAGCCATGGGCTGCAGGTGGTGCTTTGGCAATGAATTTAGGTGATAATACCATTTTCTTAGCTTTGAAAGGAGTGAGACCTGGGCAACTTACACTAGGTATGGCTTTAAGTGAGACTATGGGTTTTAGCTTGGATGTAGCTCGTCAGTGGGCATATAGATCCAATAGTGTGGTCGGAGGGGCAACAACTAGTTCTAATACGACTGGTGAAGATGATTATTTAGGTTTGAATTTTTCCATGGGAATGGGTTCAAGTGCATTGAGAGTTTGTGCAGGTTGGTTGACCTTGGGAGATCAGACCTCAAGTAATTCTGTGACTGAAAGCAACTATGTTATAAACTTAGGTGCAGAGTTTTCAAACTTCTCAGTCCAAAATAATTCTTCTTGGGCTTTTGGAGTTCAAGCTAGGCGCTATAGCTTTAATACAAAAACTAGTGCAGCTTCAGGCACAACTGTTGAAGTGGATGATGATTCTAGGTTTGCAATAGACTTAAATCTTGATATAGATAAAAAAGTTATGTTAGCTGAAAAAGCACGCGTGATTTTAGGTTTAAACAATAATCTTGATATAGCATTGTATGATAACATTGATAATGAACGCAATGGTGCTATGTCTTTTGGCTACATAGCGACTCCAGTGGTAGTAGGTGAGTATGATCTTAATGAAATTTGGCAGCTTTATGGGGCTTTTTTCCATAGCATACAAGTGATTGAGATTGGTATGAGTAACAACTTAACTGCGCCATCGGACACTAAAGTATCTAGTAGCTTTAATATGAGGCAAGAAACCACTGGAACTGTGGCACAAATAGGAGCGCGCTATATATACGAAAGTATGGCATTGGAAGCATCTTTGGGTGCTTCTAATGCTAGACTTGTCAGTGACTTGACATTGATGATTAACTTCTAAAAGTGTGGCCTAACAGAAAAATTTTAGCATTAACAATGCTTTTAATTGGGACCAGCTCAGCTCGAGCTGGTTCTTTTTATGATTTGTGCCTAGCCAAAGAACTGAGTATTTCTGCAGTGGCTTTAAGTATGCAATTATGGGGGCAACATAAGCTCACTCAACAAGAACCAGCGGATTTATCTGCGGTTAAATTACTGCCGTGGGATAAGCCTTTTGCAGGAACTTCTAACGGTACAGCGGATTTATTTAGTGATTTATTATTGCTTACGGGCTTAACTCCAGGGTATTTAGCTCTCAAAACTTGGGAAAGGGGAGAAAGTTCCAAGGCAATCACTCAAATTGTTATGTTAAGTGAGCTGTTATTGCTTAATTCAGGTTTGAATTTATGGGTGCGTAGCCATAGCTTTTGGCCTCGACCTTATGTTTGGAAAAAAGAAAACAACTTTAGACCTCAAAACGAAGCTTATGGATCATTTTATTCGGGGCATGCCTCTGGAGCTTTTGCCACTGCGGTTTTCACTGCTACTTGGTATGCTCGNNGCTCGTGAGTATGCTCCTGGGAAAAACGCCACTTGGATGTGGGTGGGAGCTTTGGGAACTGCTACTACCATTTCTGCTTTGCGAGTGGGGGCAGGCAAGCATTTTCCCTCAGATGTGATTGCAGGAGCTTTGGTAGGAAGCGCTTTGGCAAAGCTAGTTTTATGGGTGCATGAAAATAAAAATATGAGGATGACATTTCACCACCAAGGATTAAATTTACACTATCAATTTTAGTATAAAGCCCAAGTGGCTTTTACAAAAGGAGCTATGGGAGTGTCATAGTCCACCATAAATTTATCGTCTTCTATTTGTTCGCCTGTTTGATCTTCGGGAGAGAAGTTAGTGTGCCAATAGAAGTGTGATGTTCTAATGCCGCCTTCAATGGCAACAGGACCCCATGCCATGCGCAGTGCCGCACCATAAGCATAACCCCAAATAGAAGTGTTTTCAAATTTAGAATCATCAAAAAAGTTTTTACCGCCAGTCAAGCTCGCATAGGCCAAAGGTTTGATCATTAGCTGATATTGATAGTTTTTATAGATTCCGTAGCCAGCTTCAAAACCCGCTTGTACAATAAGGTTGCGAGATTTAACAGAACCATTTAAATCTTTCTTTTTTAAGATAGTTTCATCTAAAAGTTTGTTTTGAGCTTTTTGACTGGCTAAAATTTTATAGTCAAAAGTGCTTTGTTGAAATGCTACTACACCATTTAGACCAAAGATGCCATTGAAAGGTAGATGAGCACCCACTCCCATTAACGGAGAGTTCTCAATTTTCAAGTCAAAGGGGATATTGTTTACTTGATAATTATAAATAAAGTTTTTTGGATTAAAAGCTGGTTCAAAATACACACCAACCCCTGGGCGCTCTTCGTAACCCACAGAAGAACTTTCTCTAATGTCTTCGTTTGGGTCAGAAACCATGGACATCTGCGCCCAAAGAGAGATTTGAGCCATTAAAACAAGCATGATTATACGCATATAAACTCCAACTTTGTAAATATTAAGAAATATAGTCAGAAAAGTATCAATTTGGTATTATATTATATTATAACCATACATTGAGGAATATTTATGAAGAGAATAATTTTATTTTTACTTGTTTCATTGTTGGCTTTTACCGGTTGTTCTGATAAACTAGACCCTGAAGATCCAGCATCCATTAGACGTTGGCTAGACAAAAATGATATTGGTTTCGATGCAGGTACATTTATTAATTATGCTGCTAAAAGCGATACAGCTATGACCAATTTGTTTTTAAAAGCGAATTTTCAAATAAATAGTGCCGATGCCCGAGGAAATACAGCTTTAGCATTGTGTGCAAATAAAAACCAACCTAATATGGTGGCTTATTTGTTAGAAGCCGGAGCAGATCCTAATCTAAAAAACAGCAAAGGCATGAGTTCTTTGGTTGACGCTGCTTCTTTAGGGCATGCCGAAGTAGTAGAACTGATTATTGAGCACATTAAAAAAAAGGATCCTGAGTTACTTTCTGTGGACGAAGCACTACAAATGGCTGCTCGCCAAGGCTTTGTTGAAATAGTTAAAATTATGGTGGAAGCGGGAGCTCCCATTGATTCTAAATCAGGAGAGGGATGGACTTCTTTGGCTTGGGCTGCTAAAGAAGGTTATTTTGATGTGGTGGAGTATTTGATTTCCAAGGGGGCTGATGTGAACGTCCCCGACGCAGAAGGATATACTGCTCTTGATTGGGCTAAAAACGAAGGTTATACTAGAATTATTAATATCATTCGCAGATCTGGTGGTAAAGGAAAACTAAGATAAATATTCAAAACAGCAATATTATTTGATAAATAAGTTCCCTACAGGTTTTTGCTTAGGGAACTTTGTATTTTTAAGTCCTTATGAGAAAAATTTCCTTATTAGTAATTTTAGTTTTGAATTTTAGCAGCGCCCAAGAAACACTGCGAGAAATTCGTCAGCAGATAAAAAGTGTGGAGGCTGAAGCAGACCGCGAAAAATCTTTGCATAATCAAGAGCTTAAAAACAATCAGGCTCACCAAAAGGTTTTCCAAGAAAAACAAGCTTCTTTTCAGCAGCAAAGTAAAAGTTTGCAAATGCAGATTGACTCTTTGCAACAAGAACTCAAAGTTTTAGAAGAAGAACGCCAAAAAGAACAAAAATTAGTGCATTGGTTTGGCAATCGTCGTCAGCGTTATGCAAATAATCTCGCTAAAACCATCGATAGTATTGCTCCACTTATGCGCAAAGATTTTCCGGTGCAAAATATCGAAGCAGCTGAAGCGCTCAGCGATGTTTCTGAACAATTACGCAATAAAATCATCGGGCCCGAAGAAGCTCTAGGCAGAGTTTTTGACTTATTAATAGACAGAACGCAAATGGGCTATAGCACAGAAAATTGGACTGGCTTTTTAAGCGTAGGTGGGCGTAGTATTCCGGGAAAATATGTGCGCTACGGTGCAGTATCTGCTTTATTTATTAGCCAAGATGGCCATGAAGTTTATTATTTGGATAAAAAAGCAGGAGAATACGCTTGGCATTCAGTGGGAGAAAACTTAGAAATGCGCCAGTGGTTTAAAGATGCTTTAAAAGTTTCAGAGGGAAAAGCACCGCCTAGTTTGGTAATTTTGCCCTTTGGAGGAATTAGCATGGGAGGCGCAAATGAATAAGCGTTTGTGGATGCTGTTCTTGCTTTTGGGAATGAGGTTTTCTTGGTCCCAGGTAGATTTGGTAAAAGAACAAGCGGAATTAAATTCGGCTCGAGCAGATTTAGAAGAAATGCGGAAAAAGCGTGATCAAATCCTGGCTCAGCGCTGGCAAGATCGCCAAAAACACAACCAAGCAAGGGAAAAAAACAATGAAGTTTTGCGGGATCTCAAAGAAAAAGTAGATGCCCTAGCCACGGAGCGCGCCCGCTTATTCGATGAATTACGCGCAGTGCGTGAAGATGTAGCCCAAGCGAAGGCAGAAACTGAGCAAGCTCGCAATGAGTTTTTATTACTTTCTGCCCAACATGATCGCTTAGATGTGCTCAGTCGGCAGATAGACTTGGGCATAGCTTTCGCCGTGCCTGAGCGGCTGCAAAGCATTAACAAATTGCGCAAACGCATGGATTTATCTAGGGATAATCCCGCATTGATAGCTAGAGAACTTCTCAACGAAACCATGCAGCAATTAGAATTTACCCGCCAAATTCGCTGGGAAGAAGGGGACTTGTATTTCCCCGGGGCGGAAAGTTTGCGCGGACAAAGATTGCGTTTGGGAGCTGTGGGGGCAGTGCAATTTGCTCCCGATCAGCAACGATCTGCTCTAATGCTCGCCACTGCAGGGGATAAAGGACGAGTTTTTGCTTGGAAAGACAAGCTTTCAGAAAATTATCATCAAGCCATTGCTCAAGCTTTTCACGAACTTAAAGATTCTAATATGGTGGTTTTGCCCGCAGATATTTTGCTTTCCACCTTCTTAAGCGATGAAATGGCCAGCCAAGAAGAACTTAATTGGCAGCAAAGGCTGCGCAAAATATTCAATGATGGTGGTATTTTAATGTACCCCATTGCTGCTTTATTTATTCTAGCCCTACTGTTTACCCTAGAGCGCATAGTTTTTGTGACAATTCGGGGAATTCATTCTAAAAAGCAAATGAATAAGTTGGTGCTTTTGCTAGAAAATGGTGAATATGACGAAGCTCAAAGTTCTGCCTTAAAAATGCGGGGTTTAATAGGAAAAGTGGCTCGCAGCGTGGTAGAAAACACTGAAAGAACTCGCGAATACAGTGAAAATAAGCTAGAAGAGCTTTTTACCCAAGAAGTTCCCCGCTTAGAAAAACGCTTAAATGTCATTGCAATTTTTGGCAGTTCGGCGCCTTTGCTGGGATTATTGGGGACCGTGATGGGAATGATCCAACTTTTCGATGTGATAACCCTTTATGGAACTTCTGACCCGAAATTATTGGCGGGGGGAATATCCGTGGCATTAATCACCACCCAAGCGGGTTTAATTGTGGCCATTCCCGTGCAACTTTTGCATACTTGGGTAGCCAATAGGGTAGAAGCCCTGATAGTGCGCATGGAATCTTACGCTTTGCGTTTGTTAAACACGGTGTGGATTACTAAAAATGACTAAAATGGCTTTTTGGGAATGGCTTTTTCACTTTGTGTCCAAAGGTGGACCCGTTTTGGTGGTAATATTTTTTGTGGGGGCTTGGGCTTGGCTTTTATTGCTAGATCGCATGCTGCTTTTGCCTAAATTTGCCCGTTTATCTAAGCAATATCAAAGTAAAATAAATGAGAATAAAAACTATGATGGCGAATCCCTGCGCTTAATTTTAGAAGAACAGCGTTTTAACCATCAATATACCATGTCTAAACATCAAAGCACCATCGCAAAATTGGCTGCCCTAGCACCCTTGCTGGGACTTTTGGGAACGGTATCTGGCATGACCCATACTTTCCAAACCATCACGCGCTTTGGTTTTGGTAATCCGGTGCTTTTAGCCGAGGGAATTTCCGAAGCTTTGCTCACCACCGAAGCTGGGCTATTGGTGGCCTTTCCCGTGGTAATATGCGCCAATATTGTGCGGCACAGCCTGTTAAATTTAGAGCAAAAAGCTTGGACTTTAGCTTTACAAGAGGTGCAAAATCATGAGCTTTAATAAACGCAGTCGCCGCCGTTCTTCTGATAGCGATATTGATATTTCGCCCATGATGGATATGGTCTTTATCCTCTTAATCTTTTTTATAGTAACATCAACTTTTACTCGGGAAACAGGAATTGATGTGAGCAAGCCCAAAGCGGCTTCGGCGCAAGATTTGTCCCAAGAAAGCATTTTAGTGGGCATCACCAAGCAAGGCACTGTGCATATCAACGAATCCCAAGTTACTTTATCTGGTTTGCGCTTAATACTCAAACAATTAGTGGCGGAAAGCCCAGAAAGACCCGTGATTATTGTGGCCGATCGCGATGCTCCTTCGGGGCGCGTGGTAGATGTGCTTGATGAATGTAATTTGGCCAAAGTTCGCAAAGTCTCCATTTCTGCAACCAAAGAAGATTAATGGCTAGGTTTTTCACCATAGGACGCTGGTTTTTCTTAGTAGTGCTCGCCTTGCTAATTAATAGCTTGTTCTTTTTAGCGGTTCCGCTTTTAGATGCTATGTTTTCACCGGTTCCCAGTCGCGAAACCAAAACCGTGGAGTCTTTGATAGAGGTAGAAGTAGCTCATCGCAGCAAACCTCCTCCCAAACCCCAAAAAATTATGCGCCAGCTTTCCCAAGATCTCAAAACTTTTAAGGCTAGCCCCAGTGCTCCAGGCGCAGCCAAGGGCTTGCAAATGGATTTGTCTTTGGCAGGAGTGGGTGAAGGCGATGGCGTAGCGGTGGGTGGGAGCGGCATGGCAAATATGGTTTATGATCCCTCAGAAGTAGAAGATGAAGCTAAAGTTATTAAAGAAGTAACACCATCGTACCCGGTACGAGCGCGGCGCGAAGGTATAAGCGGATATGTGCGCATGTATTTGGTGATTGATGCCCATGGCAATGTGGCCGAAACCCAAGTTTTAGTGGTGGAACCCCAAGGTTATGGTTTTGAAACTGAAGCTATTAAAGCTATGCGCGCCTTTAAGTTTTCCCCTGCCCGCATTAAAACTGTACCCGTGGCACAAAAAGCCACTAAGGAGTTTGTCTTTGACTTGGGTTACTAAAATAGCGTTTTTTATAGGGATTAATTTGACCTTGCTTTGGGGACAAACTGGGGTAAAAGCTTCAGAACAAGATTTTTTTGCCTATGCCAATGAACTTTACGATCAAGGTAAATATATGGAAGCGGTGAGGTTTTATCGCGCCGCCATTGCCAACGAGCAATACGAGGTTTTTGCTTGGTTTAATTTGGGTAATAGCTTAGTGCATATAGAAAGACATCATTTAGCCTTGGTTGCTTATAGGCGCTCCATTGAATTAGCCCCAGACTTTTCCCGCCCTTGGGTGTTAATTGGCGATTTATATTTCATTCACCAAGATATAGGCTTGGCTTTGGCGGCTTATAAGCGCGCGGTGGATTTGGGTGAAGATTCTGAACATCTCCACTATGCCATGGGCGAGTGTTATCGTTTAGGAGGAGATTACGCCTCAGCTCAAAGGCATTTTGAACAGCTTTTGCTATTAAATCCCGATAGGGTAGAAGTGTGGTTTGCCCTCGCTGAAATGCGAGAAAACTTAGAAGATTATCAGAGCGCTATCGAACTTTTAGACCAAGCCATACAAATATCCCCAGCCATTGGCGCTGATTTGTATTTTTATCTCGCATATTTGCATTTAGCCCAAGATTCTACTCGAGCAGCTATGGTGGCCCTGGAAGACGGCTTGGTATTAAAACCTCAGCACAACACCGCTCGCCGCCATTTAAGCCAGCTTTACGAAGACGCAGAAATGCCTTGGATGGCGATTTTCACCTTAGAACAAGGTTTGCAAAGTAATGCTACCGATAGAGAGTTGCTGGTGGATCTAGGTCGCATATTTTTAGAGCAAAATCGCTACGACGAGGCTCTGGATTATTTTGTCAAAGCGTGGCAACAAGGGAGCGTGCAAGGGCGTATTGGAGCCGAAAATGTGGGCAATGCCCTATACAATCACGGCGATACTTTGGCTGCAGAGCAAGCTTGGCAAAGAGTGCGCCAGCGACGGTGATTTACCACACAATTCCCAACTGACCCGCAGAACGCAAACCCTGATAATCCCCAGAATAACGCCATATCCCTCCACCAATCCATAAAAAGTTAGTGGGGTAGAGGGTAAATTCTATGCCCAGTTCACGGTAACGCAAAGTGCTTGCCGGGTGCAAAAATTTCTTGTCCAAAGGATCTTCGGGGGTGTGTAAATCGCTGATTTTACTGCCAAAAGCGGTGTCTTTAGCCACCTGCGCCGCTGAAATGCTCAATTTAGCTTGGGGAATGCTCAAAGAATACTGGCTAAAAACTTCTTGGGCGTTGGGTCCTAAATCACCACCCAAAGATTGCCCATAATGAGTGTATTCATAAGCAGCTCCTTTGTGATGAGTATAAACCCAAGGTTCTATGCGAGTATATTCAAAATTCCATTCGCCGCTAAAGTGTGTGTAATTGCGTTGCCAGTTTAGACCTGCACTTAAGGCCCATTTATTGCCCCACCAACTGTCATCTAGCATGGAAAGAGGAGTTTTGCTGTCATCTAAAAAGAATTCCCCATAAAATTCCCAGTTAGGCAAAGTCTTCACCGATAAATCCAAAGCCATAGCCATATTATCGCGATCGCCTAAATAATGTTCTGCAAAAAAATAGGGTACAAAAGGTAAAGCATAGAGCCATTCCACGGTGCGTCCCAAAGAATCAGTGTCGTGATTGGGGTTAGAGCCCGCCGCTTCTACCGTGCTTCCGTAAATTACCACTTCAGAAAGCCCCACTTCTATTTTACCAGGCAATTGTGCACTCAGGCGATGGGCGTGCAAATATCTATCCAAAGCTTTGTGATATTTAGGCTGGGCATTCCATTGTTCATAGTTAATAAAGCCCAAATTCATGGCAAAACCTGCCTGCAGCATGGGGGCAGGAATATGATTCCAGCGTATAGTATCTTGCCATGGCCTAAAATTGTGCTGATTGCCCCGCATAATCACCCCATTGCGTTGGGCAGTACCTAATTTGATATGTTCCAGCCCTGCAAAGACCTTTATGCGATCATTTAGAGTATAAGATGATAATGTGGAAATCCAATCCCAAGTTCTTTCGTAGCTCCCTTGTTGATTAAAAGCAATGCCATTATAGGGTTGATAATCGTGAAAAGGAAAAGCTCGATTGGAAATATCGGTATAAACGCTGGCCTGGGCATAAAAATCAAATTTGGGTCCTAATTGTCCATAGGTATAGAATTGCGCCCAAGTGCTATTGTCTATATTGGTGCTGTTTAAAGTGTGCGCGCGCAGAGAATCGGCGAGTTTTAGACGGACTTTCACCCAACTATCGCCAAATTCATAGCCAATTCGCCCGGTGGTGTCTAAGTTTGCATATAAAAGTGAAGAATTTAGTAGTAAAAATACCAATATTAATCTTTTAATCATAAAAAATAACCTAAGGATATTTGATGGCGCATTCCTTGATTTTCGGTGAGCCAAGCCAAAGCGTAATTTAGAGTCCATTTTTCTGCTTGAATGGTACAGCCAGCATTAATTAAATCCCAGTGTCCAACAGCTAGTTCTGCTTCGGTGAAAAACATATCTAGGGTGTACATTAGTTCGGGAATGCTGCGTTGCAATCCCCCATGCAGAGTTAACCAAGGGTTAACAACATAATCCAAAGCTGTGTGGATGGAAATAGGACCGTAGCGCTCTAAACGCAGATCTAACATTAGGGTAGCACCTCGTGGCACAATTAAGTTTAAATGTCCACCTAATTGAATAATGCTATTTAGGGGTAAATAATTCACTCCTTTTTCGGTATAAGCTCTAAATTGATTTCCTAAATTTAGCACGGCAATTCCTGCCCCCCAACGGGGCGAATCGTTGCGTAAACGCAAGCCCCAATCCATGCCCCAGGCCATGGCGCTTTGATCTTGGGGTAAATCGCTGAGACGGTCTAATAAGTGTTTAAAATTTGCGCCAATAATAAAATGCGTGGTGGGCACTTGGACGCTAAAAGCTAAGCTTTGATCATAGGGTTTAAGTTCGTGGCCAGTGGCCTCGCCTTGTATATCGTATTCGGCAATATTATGATGGATATGGTTGTTATAGGTCAGTTGTAAACGAGCTAATTTATAGGGAAAAGCCCAAGCCATAGAGCCTTGATTAGATTGCACCGCTCCAGCTTTCCAAGAAAACGCAATATTTTGTTTTTGGGCGACTGGTGATGGCGAAGCTGGGTTGAGCAGTGTTGAAAATAAATCATTTTGTTCGGTGGACACCCCAGTTTGAGCCCTGGCCATACCCACAGTTCCACCAAAATCTTCTATAAAAGCAAAGGCTCCACCAGCAGTGTGCTCATTACTTAAAAAGTTTTGTGACCAGCCTTTAAGACTAAAAACGCAAATAAATAAAACAATTAAAGACCAAAAATTTTTCATGGAGATGTATTTACCAAGATACGGAGATTTTGTGAATCAGTTTGCAAGCTTAAGACAAGCAAATTATGAGCAAAAGTGGGGATTGGGAGAGTTAAAAATCCATTATTACTGCTATTAAGCTTATTTTGTTGCAAAAGTTTACCTTGAAGAGAATACCATTTGAGCTTAACACCATTGGCTTGGCCTAAGTCTATCAATAATTGCCCCCCTTGGACTTTAGCCTGTAATCGCTGTGGAGTTGGAGTTTTGCGTGCCACTGTATAATTGTCCCAACCTGGCATTTGATCCAAAGTTATCACATAATCGTGGTTCATAATATGCGCCCAATCTTCGGTGGTATTGTCATTAGCCCAACCATCCATGGCGTAATCACCATACCAAGGCATAAAAAAGGACCAATGTGCGCCATCGGTTTGCATACTGTCGGGGTAGGGAACAGAACCGTTTTCGCTGAGTGCAATAAGCTTTTTCGCGTCAAAAATATCTTTTAAATTCTCAAAAGAAGCCACCAAAGAACTGTGGTTAGCTTCCCGGGGGTAAAAGTAAAAATCTCGCCCAATTATATCCACCACATCATGGCCAGGGTACCATTCTAAAGCATCACTGGCTTCGTCCGAAGTCCATACCCAAATCAAATTGTTGATTTCATGATGCTTAGTCAAGCGATCGTACATTAAATGGTAAAGGGCTTTAGCTGCGCCAGGACCTTTGTATCCCCACCAAAACCAGCGCCCAGAAGCCTCATGTAAGGGCCGCCATAAAATAGGAATTTTTTTGTCAGCTAAAATTTTAAGCTGCGAAGCGATGTAGTCAATATCGGAGATAATATTTTGATATTCGGCACTTTCTGTGTCAAAATCGGTATAGCTATTTGAGTCAACAAAAGCTTTATTGAGGTTGAAATCCACGGAGGGAGTGTTGCCCGAAGAAGGTGAATAAAAAGCTTCTACAGTTTGGCTCGGGTCTTTCCAATGCCAGCAATAAATGGGAATTCCCCCACGCAGGTAAATATCTTCTGCCAATGCCAGGGTCGCTTTATGGTAGCCCTGAAACCATTCATCCGTGGAGTTTTTGCCCGTACTGTGCATAAAATCCAAGCCCATCAAGGCGGGAAGCTTGCCAGAAGCATTTTTTATCCATGCAAACTCTTCTTGGCTTTCCACAGTTTCCGGAGAATACTTACCATCGTTTTGCATTACATTGTTGGTCATTACCCCACTAATGGTTTTGCGCTGAAAGTTTTCTAATAAAAAATTAAACATCTGCTGAGCTTCTACAGAAGCATTGGGGTTTACTAATTGTGGGCTAATGTTAAAAGCTGTGGCTTCATAAGGGGTGATTTCTGCGTAGTCAATGTCCACCCAACCCCATGAATTGATAATCTCAATGGAGTTTTCTCCTTTCTCCAGTTTGATTTTTCCCGCTGCTTTTAAGTTAGTAAAATTTTGGCTATAAGGAAATGAAATTTGTCCAGTGGAGCTGCCGTTTACAGTTAGGTTTTGGATTTTTCCTCCCTCATCGTTGGCTTGGGCGTAGTTGAGCCATAGCGTATAAAACCCCGCAGAATCCATATTGACTTTAAAGTTTAGGTTACCTTCCCGCATTTGTACATAAGCTCCGCCCGAAGCTTGAGTATCCTCGACAATTTGCACAGCATGGTCATGGATGGGGATAGCATTTTCAGCTTCGTAACGAACTTGAGCATTAGTCAAAGAAAATAGCACTAACAAAGCGATAAAACTAGAACGAAACATAATAACCTCAAAATAAAATATACATAGTACTTAGCTTATATGTTTGAGAATAACTCCTATATTTACAGCTACTTTACTTTATCTAAAGGAAAAACATGAAAATTCAAAAAAACTGTGTGGTTTCCATGCACTACACTTTAACAGATGACAATGGTCAAGTAGTCGATAGTTCCCAAGACCGAGATGCTTTGGATTACATTCAAGGTTATGGTATGATAGTGCCTGGTTTGGAGAAAAACATGGAAGGCAAAGCCATCGGTGAAAAATTTAGCGTAAAAGTAGAGCCTGCTGAAGGATATGGTGAATATCGCTCCGAATTAGTACAAGAAGTACCTCGTAGCGTGTTTCAAGGTGTAGATGAAATCGAAGTGGGCATGAACTTTATCGCCAACAGCCCTGAAGGGCAAATGATGGTAACCATCACTGCTGTAAAAGGTGATAATGTGGAAATCAATGGCAACCATCCCTTGGCTGGGCAAAATCTTAATTTTGATATTGAAGTAGTGTCTGTGCGCGAAGCCACCGCCGATGAACTAGAAAAAGGCCTTGGCGGCGGTTGCGGAGATTGCAGTGGCAATGAAGATTGCGACGAAGATAATGACTGTGGTGGAAACTGCGGTTGCGACTAAATTTCTTCTAAAATTCTTTGTAGTCTGCCCATGTCATTTTGCAAAAGTTGCAAAAGCATGGGCATTTCTTCGTACATGCTTTCAGAAAAAAGCTTGTTGTTGTTTTGAGTTTTTTGGTAAAACTCCTCCCAATATTTTTTAATGTCTTTGGTGTAAGCTAAAATTTCTTCTGAAATGCTTGCAATTAAAGAGTTGTTTAGTTCTTTTTCTTTTAAGATTTTTTCAATAGCTTTTTTATGAGCTTTATGTTCTCTTATATTATGTGAAACTCTAATAGCTAATTGCTGATTTATGGAGTCTTTACAAATCCAATCCACTGCTCCCATTCGCAGGCCTTGTTCAATATTTTCACTGGACTCCCTAGCCATAATAATTACTGGGATGTCTCCCCAGCGCGCATCCATTTTCAAACCCGCAAGGAACTCCAAGCCTGACATTAAGGGCATATCCATATCAAGTACTATTAAATCGGGCAAGCGCGGGCTAGTTTCTAAATGATCAAAAGCAGCTTCGCCGTGATTTATGCCATGGGTTTCAAACTTTCCAGAACTCGTTAAGGCTTGGTTTATTTTTTGTAGAGTTTTAGTGTCATCGTCAACAACTAAAATACGATAGCGGTTAGTAGTCATTTTTTAGCCTATATGAGAAATAAAAGCTCAATTTAGCAAAAAGGCTGGTATTACCAGCCTTAATGCGGTCGGGCGGACTTGAACCGCCATGTCATTGCTGACACTAGTACCTCAAACTAGCGTGTCTACCATTCCACCACGACCGCAGAATTTACCTCAAAGTAGTAATTTTAGAGAGGTATTTCAAGTTATAGATACAAAAGTTTTAAGAAACAAAAAAGCCCCTAAAATAGGGGCTTTTATAGATAGCGGGGGCAGGATTTGAACGCTGCGACCTTCGGGTTATGAGCCCGACGAGCTACCAGACTGCTCCACCCCGCAAAGAGTGTCATACAAGTATAGTAAAGATATTTTGCGTGTCAAGGTTAAACAAACTTTTTTAATACATCTTTGTTAGAAACAAAATAATCTAAGCCCGATGCTATGGTGGCAAAGGTTATAAAACCCATTACAGCGGTGGGGACATAATTCCATATAGCCTCCCATTGGGGTATATAATCAAAAAGAGGATCTAATTCACCTAACAAAATAATCATAATTCCTATGCCCTGTATGGCAGTCTTCCATTTGCCACTGGTGCGAGCAGCTATCACCATATCTTGATTGGCGGCTAAAGTGCGCAAAGTTTCCACGCTAGATTCTCTAAAATAAATCAAAGCCACCATCCACACAGGAGCGTATCCTGAAGCCATAAAGCACAAAAAGATGGTCATATTTGATATTTTGTCCGAAAAAGGATCTAAATATTTGCCTAAAGTACTGACTTGATTCATTTTTCGCGCTAAATAACCATCTAAAAAGTCGGTAATCATAAAGCCCACCACCATGATAATGGCAAGACTTTTAAAAATCATATTATTGTTGTGGTATATCAAGTCGTTATCATAAAAGAAAACCCAAATAAAGAATGGCGTTAAAACTATGCGGCTCATGGTGAGTTGGGTGGCCACGGACAGCGGTTGTCTATGATCAGAATCTCGGTAATACCAATATAAATAGCCTATACCCGAAGCGCACATTAGTAAGATGCTAATCACCATGCTAATTTGTTGAAAATGTTCAATATTTATCACATATACAATCAAAGTTATGGAGATAGAAATGGTAGTTGCTTTGGACCAGAAAGAAGAACGGCGTAGTTTTTTCCCTTCTCGGGCAATGCCTAAACTATACATGGCGCGTCCTATCAATCTAAAAAGCAATAGAACTGTTCCTACCGAAAGTAACCAATGAAAATCATAAGGCTTAATAAGATTGCGTATCAAAATGTTGATCATTACCGCAAAACTCAATAATCCTTCTAAAAAAGAGATCCAAATCTGGTAATATGGCTTTTCCACATCTTGGTGGCGTATGTAAAATGAGGTGTACCAGGCGATAAGAGTTACCGAAGCTAAAAAAGCTACTGCTATAGCCTTTTGGTCTGACCATATTGCGTAAAAAATAGGAACAAAAAAAAGCATGGAGAGTATTCTCCAAACTCGTCCTTCGATAATCGTCTGTAAGCGATTCATAGGTCGTTTAGCCATGATTTTCCTCGTACAGCGCTTGAGCGTGTTGCAAAACAGTGGGGGAGTCAGTATCACCTAACATTCTAGCTAATTCTTGGATGCGTTCTTTTTTATCCAATGATTTAACTTGAGTGTAAGTTCTACCATCTTCTTCTTCTTTATATACAAAAATTTGCCATTGGGCTTTACTTGCAACTTGGTGTAGGTGCGTAATAGTCATAACTTGGTGGTATTTGCCAAGTTCTTGTAGGTTATTTCCAATATGATGGGCTATTTCTCCACTTATACCCGCATCTACTTCGTCAAAAATGAGCAAGGGAATATCATCGCGATGGGCGAGCACGGTTTTAAAAGCCAACAATACTCGGGATAATTCTCCACCACTTACTGCTTGGCGTAAACTTTTGAGTCCTTCGCCCATATTAGGGGCAATTTTAAACTCCATTTTATCTAAACCTTGAGAATTTGGGTCACTCAATTTCTCAAAATCAGCGGAGAAAATAACTTTAGGCATTCCTAAAGTTTGCAAAATTGCCACCACTTCTTTTTCAAAGATTTTTGCAGTCTTTTTCCGTGCAATGCTGAGCTTTTCTCCTATATTCATAAGTATTTTCAGGTCTTCAGAAGCTTTTAGCTCAAGCATCTCTAAATCTGCATCAATGTTCTCTAAAGAAGCTAGTTCTTCATAGCGCTGATCTCGTAAATCAATTAATTCTTCCACGCTTAAGTGATATTTTCTCCGGAGGCGCTGTAATAGTGCTAATCTGCTGTTGATTTTTTCTATGTCAAAAGCAGAAAGAGTGCTCCCGCTATTAATCTTGTTTAAATCCCTAGTGGCATCGTCTAAAACGATGCGAAACTCTTCGGTTTTTTGGTTTAAATACTCTAAGTTTGGTGCGAATTGCAACATAGAATTCAAGTGCTTTTGAAAGTTGTGCAATTGATCCACTAGGCCATTTTCATTTTCTAAAATATTTAAGCTGTTTTCTAAAGCTTCAGCTTTTTGTGATTCTTGCTCAGTGCTTAGTAGTTCAGCTTCCAGGTTTTCCTCTTCGCCGGGAATCAAGTTAGCTTTGCTTAATTCATTGTGTTGAAAAATTATAAATTCTCTTTGGGTGGATAGCTCTACGGCCTTGTGCTGAAACTCTAAAACGGCTCCAAAGCTTTTATTCCATTGTTTCCAAGCTTTTGCATAATTTTCCTTTAGCTGTGAAAAATCTCCGAAATTATCTATTAATTCCAGATGGGTACTGGTGTCGCGCAGCATTACTTGTTCGCTTTGCCCATGCATTTGTAATAGCATATCTCCTATTTTCGCTAAGTCCCCCACTTTCACTAAAGAACCATTTATACGCGCTCTACTTTTGCCACTTTGTAGAATCTCGCGCTGAATAATAACTTCGCCATCGGGACAATCAATTTGCCACCGTTGTAAAAGCTTCAAGAGCTCAGGGTTTTGGGTCTCAAAACACGCTTCCACCGTGGCTTTTTTCTCTCCATGGCGCACCATCTGCGCTGAAATCTTGGAACCAGTGCAAATTTTTAGGCTAGAAAGCAGTACAGACTTTCCCGCACCAGTTTCACCAGTTATGGCACAAAAACCAGGTTGTAAATCTAAATCCGCACTCTCTATTAATGCCAAGTTTCTAATTCTTAAATGTTTTAACATAGTTTAGACCTTTGGTTTAACTTAGGTTTTCCAGCCCAACCCAATTTTTCGCGTAAAGCATCAACAAAACCATTGTGTTTGCTAGCGATAAAGTTGCATTTCCATGGGGAATTCTTTAAAAGCAGTTTTTGCCCAGGCTCTAAAATAGTGCTAAAGCGACCATCAACCCAAATACGCACTGGTTTTGCATTACACTCTTCGATTTTTATCAGAGAATCATCGGCAGGGATTACCAGCGGGCGTACAGTGAGGGTAAAAGGGTTTACGGGATTGAGCACAATAGTGTGGGTGAGGGGGTGCAAAATAGGTCCACCAGCAGAAAGATTATAAGCTGTGGAACCCGTAGGGGTAGAAATTAATAATGAATCTGCCCAATATTCGGTGAGCTCTTGCTGATTTAAACTCACACCTAAATCCACCATGCGTTCGGGCAAAATAGCTTCTATTTGCACTTCATTTAAGGCAGTGTCGGTAAAAATCAACTTATCTCCAGCAAAAATCTCGAAATCTAGCATGGCTCTTTTATCCAAACTAAAATTTCCACTCACAATTAAATTCAGAGCGTTTTCTAATTCATCACTGGTAAAATCTGTTAGAAAACCAATGCGCCCGGTATTGATGCCGAGTAGGGGAATATCTGTGCCTAAAGCCATGCGTGCCGCAGAAAGCATTGTGCCATCTCCGCCAATGGCCACCATGGCATCACAACTTTTAATTTGCTCTTCGCTGGCAACATCAAAATTATGTTTTTGCAAGTTTTCATTGACTAAAATAGAGATTTGCGGCTGTTTTTCTTGCCATTTTACAATGCGCTGCAAAATATCTTGTAAATCCTGGTTGTTTTCAGACCAAGCTACGAGAAATATGGTTTTTGCTTGCTGCATGAATTTAAGCTTCCTTTGGGGCTAAATTACTTTGATTAAAAAAATTAGGAAATATATTAAAAACCTGGTTAGAGTTTAAGGAAGATTTTCCATGAGCTACTCCAGCTAAGACCAAAATAGCCATATCTACCACGGGAAATTCACGGCAACCCTCAAAATTTGTGCCCCCAATATCATTGTTTCCACGAATCACTAAGCCCTCTTCGTAAATTCCTAAATCAATTTCAATTTTTTTAAGATTTTTTATCAAAGCATCTAACATAATTTGTTCCCTTTTTATATTAGACGCCGACATACGCAAAATTGTTTCGCCTTCTGCAAAAGCTGCAGCCACAGCAAGCAGTGGAATTTCTTCTAAACAAGTATTTAAAATATCATTGGTAAAGCGCCGCCCCGTGAGTTGCTTTGAGGTTTTTATCCTGATATTTCCATAAACATCACCATAGCCCCGCCGCTGAGTGCTTTCTATTTCTGCGCCCATTCTTTTGAAGGCGCCAAAAACTCCCGTGCGAGTATTATTTAGCAAAACATTTTCAATTAACAGCTCAGAATTGGGAACTAAGGTAGCTAATAATGCCCATGCAGCAGCTTCGGTGGGATCTCCAGGCACAAAATAATCTCTACCAGTGAGCATTTTGCAAGTTTGCAAAGTTGTATGGATTTTGCGTTCTATTTTTAACCCTTGCAAGCGCGCTAAGCGCCGACTAAATTCATCCATTTCTTCACTGGTGTTTTGCACGGTTAAAGGTGCACCAAACCATGTTAAAATCCCTGAAATAATATCTCTAGTGGCTTTAACTTCATAAAAATCTAAGCTTTGCTCAAAAAACAAAGCTTGGAGCATTACTCTAACCTTGGTTATGGGGTCAATTTCGTCCCCTTTATTTGTTTGCAAAACAAAGCAGGGTGGGCCAAAAGCGATTCTATTGTCTGAATTTTCCCTTAGGGAAAACTCTGCGAGCAATTCAGGATAAACTTTATTCTCTATTTGAAAAACAGTTTCTGTATCTTGGGAAAGAAGAATTAATGCTAAATACTGACCCCATGAATCCTGGGGAAGTTGTTGCAATGGGCTAAAATGGTGGAAAAAACCTTTGCCCTCTATATAAACCCTGTGGCTTTCTGTTTTAATGTCAAAATTATTGTGATTTAACCAGGCTACAAATTCATTCATTGGAGTAGTGAGATTAAAATCTTCAATGATGGTGCGTCCCCGAGCAATGCTTGCCACTAAAATAGCTAACAATGAAAGTTGGCGGTCGTTTTGCACCCTAACTCTTTCTGGAATTTCTTGTTGCTTGATAATTTCAATCATATTCGCACTTTGGCTTTTAAATCCTTAACTTCTAAAATTTTTACGCATAAATGGGCGTCTTCTAAGTTTTTAAAGCCTAACAAAAGAGTTCCACCTACTCCCTCTCGCACTTTAGCAAGCTCAATGTCTAAAACATTAAGACCGTGTTGTACTAAAGGTTCAATCACCCCTAGCAATGCACCAGGCTGGTCGGGAATATGCACCATAACTTCGTGTAAACTTTGGGCAAAACCTTTACCCGTGCTAGACAAGCTGGCTCTAATATCGGATCCCTGTTTAAAAAAATCAGCGAGTTTTGCATCTTTGAGTTTAGAATTTTCCATGGAACATATAATATCATCTATAACTGTTTTAATTTCATTTAAACTATGGGTTATCTCTGTGGTATTAGTTTGGATAATATCTTTCCACATTTGCCATGGAGATGCCGCAATGCGGGTCATATCTCTAAAGCCCCGACCGGCCAAATGTTGGTAATCATTTTCCACAATCCATGGGGGAATACTAGCGGCTAAAGCTGTGGAAATCAACTGGGGAGCATGGCTAAGTCGTGCCATAATGCGATCGTGTTCTTGGGCTGCCAAAGTTACCTGATGGGCGCCGGTGATGTTAATGACATCCACTAACTTTTGGTATGCCTCGGGCTGAATATTCCTTTCAGGACATAATATCCAATAAGCATTTTCGAAGATAAAGGGATCGCTGTGTTCAAAACCTCTTTTTTCAGAGCCAGCCATGGGGTGCCCTCCCACAAAAAGCAGAGGAGCGGGTAGGGTTGCTCCTAATTGGCAAATTTCCAGCTTAGTGCTGCCAATATCGCTAATTACAAGATCTCTTTGCACTAAATGCACATGTTTTTTGATGCTTTCAATGTTTTCAACAATATTAGAAGCAGGCCCACACAAAAGAACCAAGTCTGAAATAGGCAACCATTGTTCAATTTCATCGTAACTAAAGCTGCGATCAGCTAATCCTTTTTTTACAGCTAAAGGTGCATTTTGGGGAGAGCTAATAGCGTGGATTTTAATGTTTTTTGCGGATTGACGAATGGCAGAAGCTATGGAACCTGCCAATAATCCAAAGCCCACCAAACTCACTATCATAAAATTTCCTCGGCAGAGTGTTCAGATTCTGTGCGTCTAGTTTTATGAATAATAGTGCGGTAAATCTTTTCTAAGTATGGCGCGGAAAGCGGTCCTGTATTTTCTTTTAATAATCTGGCTATTATTTTATCTTCTCGACTAGGGTCGTGAACCGGGAGCTTTTCTTTAGCTTTTATATGACCTATTTCGATGGCACATTGGGCTCTTTCGTTTAAAAGCTGTAGTAATTTTAGATCAATTTCATCAATTTTGTTTCGCCATTTTGCAATGCTCATATTAAACCCTGTTTTGACAAGTGTAAGTTAAAAATAAGAATCATTTATTCAAAAATAACTTTAAACTGTGCTGACCTGCTTTACCCTTTATGTTTTTCATTCCTATTAAGCCAAAATCTCTGCTATCAGAGCAGTTTAAAGCTTTAGTACAAGATAACCAAAAATAGTCATCGTCAAAAATAATTTGTGTTATTTCTTTATCGTTTTGCCATAAGCTGCGTCTAAATTGTACTTGGCGCGCCACTGGATCTGCTAATTTTAATTGTAGTTGGGCGATATAAAGTTCTTGCCAATTGGCGTGGACCAAATCAGTTGCACTAATGGGTAAATTATACATTTGTACCGATCCCACCTTGTTTAAATCAACAAGATTGCCGTTAATCAGCAGTTCTAATTTTAAACTAATGCTATCCGTGGGTTTTTGTTGTTTAAATATTTTATAAGCTAAATCAAATTCCCAAAGTTCTAGTTGTTTCCACTGCCAAATATCGCCTTTTTGGGGGATTTTTAAGTTTAAATCAGTAAGAAACCAAGAGTCTTCTTGTAATTCTAAACTGAAATTCTGGTTTGTTAAAGTCGCCCCTTTTTTGACTTCTAAAGTTTGCCCTGAATTAGCTGCCACCACGCGTATCATGCTATTAGCTTTGGGGTCGCTAAAAAGCACCACATCTCCATTAGTTATGCTTTTTTTGGCATTATTTCCTTTGTGAAACCACACAATGCTCTGATTTTGTGCAAAAGGATAAATATCATGGGTGTTTACCCATATAGCTTCTAAAAAGTTCAGGCGCACCCAAATTCCTCCCGCTAGAAACGCGCAAATTAAAAGCAATTTAAAAAACAAATTCCCTTTAGAATATTTGCGTAAAATTGCACGGGAAGAGCGGGCAGAAGCCATTTTAGGAACCGTCTTTCCCTGAATCATTAAGTGAAAGCACCGCTAAAAAAGCTTTTTGAGGAACTTCCACTGAACCGATGTTTTTCATTCTTTTTTTCCCTGCTTTTTGCTTTTCTAGTAATTTGCGTTTACGAGAAATATCACCCCCATAACATTTGGCAGTAACATCTT
>LSQX01179062.1_pt1 | contig 39744 bp, 29 predicted proteins | sample 654561 | NCBI WGS metagenome assembly LSQX01 (sample SAMN04489861, study PRJNA283612) | anaerobic digester metagenome | isolation source: 4 biogas reactors fed with cattle manure at either 37C or 55C with and... | place: Denmark: Kongens Lyngby | collected 2014 | reverse complement strand
ATTGGAGCCGACCACCGCCACCACCTGGCCCAGCTGGGTCCAGTTGAAGAAGGCCACGAACTGCGCCGCGAAGAACACCAGCACGATGTACAGGCCCATGGTCGACATCGACTTGGCCATCGCGTTGATCACGTCGCGATCGCTCTTGAACTCGCCGGTCAGCGCGCCGTAGACGATGCCGGGAATGGCGAAGAACACCGCCACCAGCACCACGATGCCGGTCAGGAACGGCCGCAGGCTGGCCAGCGTGTCGTCCTCGATGCCGGGCAGGCGCAGCCAGCCGCCCTGCGGCACCACCAGCAGGGCGATGCCGATGCTCACCAGCAGCGCCACCAGCCCCGCCCACGCCAGCGCGCGGCGCTCGGCCGGGGTGACCGGATCCATGCTGATCGGCTCGGCGGTTTCGTCCAGCTTGGTCGGGTCGTACGGCCCGAGCTTCGGCTCGACGATCTTCGCGGTCACGAACCAGCCCATCGCCGTGACCAGGAACGTGCTGACGATCATGAAATACCAGTTGACCGCCGCGTGCACCTCGTAACCGGGGTGGATCAGCTCCGCCGCTTCCTGGGTGATGCCCGCCAGCAGCGGATCGACCGTGCCGATCAGCAGGTTCGCGCTGTAACCCCCGGACACGCCGGCAAACGCGGCCGCCAGTCCGGCCAGCGGGTGCCTGCCCAGCGCGTGGAAGATCGCCGCCGCCAGCGGGATCACCACTACGTAGCCCATTTCCGAAGCGGTGTTGGACATGATCGCGGCGAACACGACCACCACCGTGACCAGGTTCTTCGGCGCGCCCAGCACCAGCAGCTTGATCGCCGCGGTCAGCAGCCCCGAGCGCTCGGCGATGCCCACGCCCAGCATCGCCACCAGCACCGTGCCCAGCGGCACGAAGCCGGTGAAGTTGGTGACCAGGCTGGTCACGATCCGGCGCAGGCCTTCGGGATCGAGCAGGCTGATCACCCGGATCACGCCGTCGGCGGCGCGCCCAGCGGTGCCCTCGGGGCGCGGATCCGGAACGCTCACTCCCATCCAGCCGAGCAGCCCGGACACCAGCAGGATCGCCAGCGCCAGCAGTGCGAACAGGGTGACCGGATGCGGCAGCAGGTTGCCCAGCCATTCCACCGTATTCAGCAGGCGGGTCATCCAGTTCGGCTGCGCCTGGTCGGCGGGCTGGCTTTTCTGGGTCATCGAAACATCCGGCAAAAAATTCCAGCGCCGGAGTCTACTTTAATTGGCCCACCTCCCCGCCAAGGCGCCGAACCACCCCCGGCAGGAGCGCGCGTGGCGCGCTCCTGCCGCCGGCGGCCAGCCCGGAAAGGGGGCGTCAGTGATATCCGATCAGGACCGAGACCACCAGCGCGATCGCCGCCGCCACCAGCAGCTTGAGCAGCAGCGGCGCCGCAAAGCGGAACCAGCGGTCGTAGGGGATGCCGGCAATGCCCAGGATGCTCATCAGGATCACGTTGGTCGGGAACAGCATGTTGGCCAGGCCGTCGCCGAACTGGAACGCCAGCACCGCGGTCTGCCGGCTGATGCCCACCAGGTCCGCCAGCGGCGCCATGATCGGCATGGTCACGAACGCCTGGCCGCTGCCCGACGGGATGAAGAAGTTGATCGCCAGCTGCACGAACATCATCCCCACCGCGCCCACGTGCGCGCCCAGCGCCGACAGCGGCGTGGCCAGCACGTCGACGATGGTGTGCAGCACCACGCCTTCTTCCAGGATCAGCGCGATCGAGCGGGCGAAGCCGATCAGCAGCGCGGTCATCGCCAGCTCCGCGGCGCCGTCGCCGAAGTGGCGCGCGGTGCCGTTCATGCCAAGCCCGCCCACCAGCCCGGTGAACAGGGCCAGGCCGATGAACAGCGCGCCCAGCTCCACCAGGTACCAGCCGTGCCACCGGATGCCCCAGATCATCAGCCCCAAGGCCACCAGTGCTGCCAGGAGCAACACCAGCAGCCGCCCGCCCAGCGGCGGATACTCGCTCGGCGGTGCATGCAGCGGCTCGATGCCCTTCATCAAACTGGCATCCGGATCCGCCTGCACCTTCCTTGCATAGCTCCACACGTGGTGCACGCCGATGGCTACGAAGGGCACGAACAGCGCCAACCGGTATCCCGCACCCGACCCCGGCTCCAGTCCGGACACGTTCTGCGCCACGATCACCGTAAACGGGTTGAGTACCGCCACCCCGTAGCCGATCCCGTAGCCCACGATCAGGATGCCCATGGCGGTGATCACGTCCATGCGCATCGCCAGGCACAGGGTGATCAGCATCGCCGCGAACGGGATGTATTCCTCGGCCACCCCGATGGTCCCCGAGCCGATCGCGAACACGCTCATGCCGATGATGATCAGCAGCTTCGGGCTGTGGCCCACCCGTTTCAGCGTCCAGCCCAGCACCGCGTCGATCAACCCGCTGGCCCGCAGCACCGCCAGCGCCCCGCCGACGATCAGGACGAAGAAGATAATGTCCTGGGACGCCGCCATCGCGCGCGGCACCACCGTGAAAAGTGTCAGCGGCGAGAGCATGCTCCGCTCCCCGGCGTGCTGGTACGTGCCCGGCACCACCACGGTGTTGCCAGCGTCGTTGACCGCCGTCTGGAACTCGCCCTGAGGCAGCAGCCAGGTGGCCACCAGCGCCCCGGCCATGATGATGAACAGCAGTGCCAGGGTGTGCGGAATGCGGAAAGCACGCTTCATTGCCACGTCCATGGTGAAACGGACGAAGTATAGACACGTAGGTCGGCCCTACGCGGCCGACGCGGGTGCTGCCGGGTTCGTGGCGAACGCCGGCTGATGCACGATTCGCGGGGCGCCGGGGGCGTAGCCCCGACCTACGGTGGGGTGCTGTCACAATTACGCTTTCCCCCCTCCTCCCCCCGGAGTGCCGATGTTCCGCTGGTTCGAAAGCCGCCTGGACCCGTTCCCCGCCGACCCGCCCGCCCAGCCGCCGCGCAGCCTGTACGCGTTCTGCCGCCACTACACGCGCGGCTCGGAAGCCTGGCTGGTGCTGATGGCACTGACCACCGCCGGCATCGCCCTGGCGGAGCTGGCGATGTACGCCTACCTGGGCGCGCTGGTCGACCGCCTGGGCACCACCACGCCCGCGGCGTTCCTGGCCGAGGAAGGCGGGCGCCTGCTGGCGATGGGCCTGCTGGTGCTGCTCGGCCTGCCGCTGGTGGTGCTGGCCAACTCGCTGGTCCAGCACCAGGTGCTGCTTGGCAACTTCCCCATGCGGATCCGCTGGAACGTGCACCGCTACCTGCTGCGGCAGTCGATGGGCTATTTCCAGGACGAGTTCGCCGGGCGCATCGCGACCAAGCTGATGCAGACCTCGCTGGCGGTGCGCGAGACCGTGGTCAAGCTGCTCGACGTCGGCGTGTACATCGTCGTCTACGTGGCCGGCGCGATGCTCGCTGCGGCGGCCGCGGACTGGCGCCTCATGCTGCCGTTCGCCGGCTGGTTCACCGGCTATGTGCTGCTGATGAAGTACTTCGTGCCGCGCATGGAACGGGTCTCGCGCGAGCAGGCCGACGCGCGCTCCGACATGACCGGCCGCATCGTCGACAGCTACACCAACATCGCCACCGTGAAGCTGTTCTCGCACTCGCGCCGCGAGCAGGCCTATGCGCGCGAGGCGATGGACGGCTTCCTCGACACGGTGTACCGGCAGATGCGCCTGGCCACGCGCGTGGGCGCCGGCAACTACGCGCTGAACATGGCGCTGGTGTTCTCGGTGGCCGGCATCGGCCTGTGGCTGTGGGCCAGGGGCCTGGTCAGCGCCGGCGCGCTGGCGGTGGGCATCGCGCTCGCGCTGCGCCTGGTGGGCATGAGCCAGTGGATCATGTGGGAGCTCTCGGCGCTGTTCGAGAACATCGGCACGGTGCAGGACGGCATCAACTCGATCGCGCTGCCGCCGACGGTGGACGACGCGCCCGGGGCGCCGGAGCTGCCGCCGGTCGCGGGCGACATCCGCTTCGAGGGCGTCGGCTTCCACTACGGCAAGGGCTCGGGGGTGATCGAACGCCTCGACCTGCACGTGCGCCCCGGCGAGCGCATCGGCGTGGTCGGCCGCTCGGGCGCGGGCAAGTCGACCCTCGTCAACCTGCTGCTGCGCTTCCACGACGTCGAATCCGGGCGCATCCTGGTGGACGGCATCGACATCGCCGGCGTGCAGCAGGACTCGCTGCGCGCGCGCATCGGCGTGGTCACCCAGGACACCTCGCTGCTGCACCGGTCGGTGCGCGAGAACATCCTCTACGGCCGGCCGGACGCGTCCGAGGCCGAGATGCTGGAGGCCGCGCGCCAGGCCGAGGCCCACGACTTCATCCTCGGCCTGTCGGATGCCAAGGGGCGGAGCGGCTACGACGCCCAGGTCGGCGAACGCGGCGTCAAGCTGTCCGGCGGCCAGCGCCAGCGCATCGCGATCGCGCGGGTGCTGCTGAAGGACGCGCCGATCCTGGTGCTGGACGAGGCCACCTCGGCGCTGGACTCCGAGGTCGAGGCCGCGATCCAGGGCAACCTGTCGCGGCTGATGGAGGGCAAGACGGTGATCGCCATCGCCCATCGCCTGTCCACGATCGCGGCCATGGACCGGTTGGTGGTGATGGACCGCGGCGCGATCGTGGAGGAAGGCACGCACGCCGAACTGATCGCGCGCGGCGGGATCTACGCCCAGCTGTGGCGCCGCCAGTCCGGCGGCTTCCTCGCCGACTCCGACTGAGGCCTCAGGGCGCTCCGCTGGCCGGGCCCGAGGTGTCCTCCGGCGCAGGCGGGCGGATGCGGAAGAACGCGCTGCGCACCACGTCGAACTCGCTCATCGGGCTGTCGTCGGGGCAGGTTTCGTCCGGGAACCCGTACTCCTCGCGCAGCGCCAGGCCGCAGTCGTTGAGCTCCTCGAGCTCGCGGTCGGGCGCCTTGCAGCTGCGGTCGAAGCTGCGCTGGAAGGCGTCGCGGCGGCGCACGAAGTCCTCGCCGCACTTGCGCATCAGCTGCAGCCGGTCGAGATCGTCCTGCGCCGGGTTGGTGCCGTCGAGGCCGTACTCCAGCAGCTCTTCGGCGGTCAGCAGCCGCAGGTTGCGGTTGGGCACCGCCATCATCATGTCGGCCACGGCGACCGCCACGCCGTTGCGCGCGAGGTACTCCTTGACCCGGCCGTAGACCGCCTGCAGCTCCTCGTTGAGCTCGGCGCGCGAGGTCGCGGTCGAACTCATGCGGATGATGCGGTGGATGCCGACCGGGCCGGAGATCATGCGCACGTCGCCGGCGCCGAGGATCAGCACGCAGGCGCTGTGGCAGCTCGCGCCGTCGCGCACCCAGATGGTCCAGCCGGAGGCACCGATGGCGTCGCCGGCGCGGATGGCGTCCTCCACCTGGCCGCCGGTGGAGTCGATGTCGAGCACCCGCTTGTGGATCCCCATGCGGTCGGCGATGGCGGCCACGCGCTCGACCAGGGCGGTGAAGCCGGAGTTGATCTTGCCCTGGTAGCGCAGCCGCAGGAGGCCGACGTCCTGGCAGGGCTTCAGCGCGTCGGCCATGGCCAGGAACGACAGGTGGAGCAGCTGCTCGCCATCGCCCAGGGTGGCGTAGTCGAGCTCGCAGCTGAGGGATGCGGTGCCGTCGACCAGGGCGGCGTCCGGCCAGTCGGTGCCCTTGCGCACGTCGTAGGGCCGCGGCGCGTGCTCGATCGGCGTACTGATGAATTCGCCGGTGCCGTTGGCCTCCGCGACCGCCTCGGGCTCGGGCTCGCGCGCCGGCTCCTGTGGCTGTGCCCCGCAGCCGGCGAGCAGGACGCACAGGGCAAGCACACGGAGCAGGATCGGCATGGGCGGGGACGACGCGGGCATTCCGGACAGTCTATGGCCACGCGCGGCGGCCGAAGGAACGGCGGGTGAACCGGTGTTCAGTGGAAGTCGCGGGAGGCGGCGCGCAGCCCGCCGAGCAGGGGCGAGAGGTCCTCGAGGTGGCCGGCCACCAGGTGCTCCACCCCGTCGACCCGCTCCCAGCGGCCGCGCACGGCGAGCAGGGTCGAGCCCAGCAGCGCCCTGCGCCCGCGCTCGGCCACCCGCGGCCAGACGATGACGTTGACCATGCCGGCCTCGTCCTCGAGCGTCACGAAGATGGTGCCGCTGGCGGTCTGCGGCTGCTGCCGCTGCGTGACCAGGCCGGCCACGGCCACGTGGCTGCCGTGGCGCCGATCGCGCAGTTCGTGCGAGGCCAGCAGCCGGCGCGCGCGCAGCTGGCCGCGCAGCAGGGCCAGCGGATGCCGGCGCAGGCTCAGCCCGAGCGCGCGGTAGTCCGACAGCACGTCCTCGCCCGCGCCGGGGGCCGGCAGCGCCACCGGCTCCTCCTCCGGGCTGCCCGGGAGCAGCGGCCGCTGGCGCTCGATGCCGGCGACCTGCCAGCGCGCGTCGTGGCGGTGGCCGGCGATGGATTCGAGCGCACCGGCTTCGGCCAGTGCGGTGCGCGCCTTCGCGTCGAGGCCGGCGCGGCGGCAGAGGTCGGCGACGTCGCGGAAGGGGCGCCCTTGCCGCGCGGCCACGATGGCCGCCGCGACGGCCTCCGGGAGCCCCTGCACCATCCGCAGGCCCAGGCGGATGGCCAGCGGACTTCGTGGGTCGTGGCTGCCGCCGCCCCCCCGGGCGGAGGCCGGGGCAGCGGTGGCGGGTGCCGGCTCAAGACTGCAGTCCCAGCCGCTGCGGGCCACGTCCACCGGCAGCACCTCCACGCCGGGCCGCGCGGCCCTGCCGCGACGCGCGTCCTGCACGATCTGGCTGGGCGAATAGAAGCCCATCGGCTGCGAATTCAGCAGCGCGCAGGCGAAGGCCGCGGGCTCGTGGCGCTTCAGCCAGCAGCTCGCATACACCAGCTTGGCGAACGAGGCGGCGTGGCTCTGCGGGAAGCCGTAGGAGCCGAAGCCCTTGATCTGCTCGAAGATCTGGTCGATGAACCCGGACGCATAGCCCTTGTCCTCCATCAGCTCGCGGATGCGCAGCCGGTGCGGTTCCATGTCGCCGCCGTGCCGCCAGGCGGCCATCGAGCGGCGCAGGCCATCGGCCTCTTCGGGCGAATAGCCGGCGTGGATCACCAGCTCCATCACCTGCTCCTGGAACAGCGGCACGCCGAGCGTGGGCCCCAGGATCTCCTGGATGCCGGGTGACGGGTACGTCACCGCCTCCTGTCCCATGCGCCGGCGCAGGTAGGGATGCACCATGTCGCCCTGGATCGGGCCCGGGCGCACGATCGCGACCTCGACCACCAGGTCGTAGAAGGTCCTGGGCTTCAGCCGCGGCAGCATCGCCATCTGCGCGCGCGACTCGATCTGGAACACGCCCACGGTGTCGGCGCGCTGGATCATCGCGTAGGTGGCCGCGTCCTCCTTCGGGATGGTGGCGAGCTCCAGCGCGCGGCCGCGGTGCTCGCGCACCAGGTCCAGCGCCTTGCGGATGCAGGTCAGCATGCCCAGCGCCAGGCAGTCGACCTTGAGCAGGCCCAGCGCTTCGAGGTCGTCCTTCTCCCACTGGATGATGGTGCGGTCGGCCATGGCCGCGTTCTCCACCGGCACCAGGTTCCACAGCGGCGCATCCGAGACCACGAAGCCGCCGACGTGCTGCGACAGGTGCCGCGGCTTGCCGCGCAGCATCGCGGTGACGGCGAGGATGCGCGCGATGAGCGGGTTGTCGATGTCGAAGCCGGCATCGGCCAGGCGCCGGTCCATGGGCGTTTCGCCGTTGCCCCGGCCGAAGCAGCCGGCCAGCAGGGTGACCTGGTCGGGCGGCAGGCCGAAGGCCTTGGCCACGTCGCGCACCGCGCTCCTGCCGCGGTAGCGGATCACGGTCGCGGCCAGCGCGGCGCGTTCGCGGCCGTACTTGCGGTAGACGTACTGCATCACCTCTTCGCGCCGCTCGTGTTCGAAGTCGACGTCGATGTCGGGCGGCTCGTTGCGGGCCCTGGACAGGAAGCGGGCCATCAGCAGCCGGCTCTCCGCCGGATCGACCGCGGTGATGCCCAGCGCGAAGCACACCGCCGAGTTCGCCGCCGAGCCGCGGCCCTGGCAGAGGATGTTCCGGCTGCGCGCGAAGCGGACGATGTCCTCGACGGTGAGGAAGAAGGCTTCGTACTCCAGCTCGGCGATCAGCGCGAGTTCGCCTTCGATGGTCGCCAGCACCTCCGGCTTCGGCCCGTCCGGCCAACGCTGCCTGATGCCGGCTTCGACCAGCGCGCGCAGGTGGCTGGTGGGCGTCCGCCCCGGCGGGACCAGCTCCGCGGGATAGGTGTAGCGGACCTCCGCCATCGAGAAGCGGCAGCGGCGCGCCAGCGCGGCGGCGTTCTCCAGCAGCGCGCGCGGGTAGATGTTGCCGAGCGTGTAGCGGTGGCGCAGGTGGCGCTCGCCGTTGCGGAACAGGTGCGCGCCGGCCCCGGCCAGCGTCAGGCCGTGGCGGATCGCGGTCATCGTGTCCTGCAGCACGCGCTGGCGGCGGGTGGCCATGTGCACGTCGCCGGCGGCGAGCGGCACGAGGTCGAGGTCCGCGGCCAGCGCAAGCAGGCGGGCCAAGCGCGCGGCATCGTCCTCCTCACGATGGAGTTCGACGGCAAGGTGGGCGCGCTCGCCGAAGACGCGGCGCAGCCAGGCGCCCTCGCCCGCATCGGGCACGCGCCCCGGCAGCCACAGCGCGAACAGCCCAAGGCCCGCCCCTGCCGGAGCGGCTTCTGTGGGAGCGGCTTCTGTGGGAGCGGCTATAGCCGCGATCGCAATATCCCCAGCCATCCCATGGTGGATTTCGCGGCTGTAGCCGCTCCTACAGGGGTCGGGGATTTCGCGGCTGTAGCCGCTCCTACAGGGTCGGGGGATTTCGCGGCTGTAGCCGCTCCTACAGGGGTCGGGGATTTCGCGGCTGTAGCCGCTCCTGCAGGTTTCGGCCAGTTGGGCTTCGAGATCGGCGCGGGTCAGGCGGTAGTCGCCCTTGGTCGCCGCGCGGCGCGCGGTGGTGATGAGCCGGCACAGCTGGGCGTAGCCAGCGGCGTCCTCGACCAGCAGCACCAGGCGCAGGCCGTCGTCGAGGCGGAACTCCGCGCCGACCACCAGTTTCACCCCACTGGACTTCGCCGCCTCGTGCGCGCGCACGATGCCGGCCAGCGAGCACTCGTCGGTGATCGCCAGCGCCTCGTAGCCGCACTGCGCGGCGCGGGTGAACAGCTCCTCGGCGCTGGCGGCGCCGCGGAGGAAGCTGAAGTCGGAGAGGCAGTGGAGTTCGGCGTAGGGCGGCAAGGATCCTCTTGTGGAAGCAGACGCCGTGGAAGCAGCTCCTGTAGGAGCAGCTATAGCTGCGATGGCGAGCTTCCCCGGGTCGCAGTTGCGGCTGCTCATGCAGGACTTTCGGGGAACCCATTCGCGGCTATAGCCGCTCCTACAAAGGGCGGGATCCAGGGCGGAAGCCGGGGCGGAAGCCGGGGCGGGATCCCCGGCGGAATCATTCGCCGCCTCGAACCGCATCCGCCGTGACGGCTCGCCGTGGTCGTCGTCGCGGTTCATGGCCGCCCGTCCCGCGGGCCACGGCGGCTCATGCGAACCATCCGTGCAGCATCCAGCCGTCGCGCTCGCCCGGCGGCACGAAGGCCCAGGCGCGCTGGCCGCGCGAGGTTTCCAGCACGTAGTAGTCGCGGCGCGCGTCCTCGCCGTCCCACCAACCGCTTTCCAGGCGCTCGGGACCCGACACGATGCGCAGCCGCAGGTTGCGCAGCGGCACCGGGCGCGGCAGCAGCCAGGCCGGGCGCGGCGGCCGCGGTGGCGCCGCCGTGGCGCAGGCCGCGTCGCCGCCCTCGCCCGCCTCGGCGCGACGCCAGGCGCGCTCGGGACGCGGGTCGCCCGACGGCGCGACGCGATGCACCGCCCCGTCGCCCAGCCGCGCGCGCAGGCGCTCGCGCAGCTGCGGCCAGGGCACCGCCTGCGCCGGACGGGTGTCGAACAGGTCGCGCTCGGCCGGCACGAACGGCGGCAGCTCACGCGCCAGCAGGCGCAGGCCGACCACCGGCGCCGGCAGCGCCACCTGTTCCAGGCGGTTGCGGGTGAGCTCGAACAGCAGCCCCGCGTCGCGCTCGGCGGCGAGCAGGCCGACCGGCACCCCGGTGAAGGGCACCGCGGCCCGCTGCACCCGGTCGGCCTCGTGCGAAGGCAGCGCGTGGCGCGCCTCGTGCTCCAGGCGCAGGGTGAAGCGCTGCACCCCCCCGTCGCGCGCGGAGAGGTACGTCGCGAGATCGGCGACCAGCCGCCGCAGCGGGAACAGCAGCGCCTGGTGGCTCTCGACCTCGAAGCCCAGCTCGATGCGGCCGTCGAAATGGTCCGGCGGCGCGTACATCTGCAGCGGATCGTCGGCATCGCCGTGCAGGCGGTCGAGGTGTTCGAGCAGCGCGACGCCGAAGCGTCGCCGCAGGCCGTCGCGCGGCAGCGCGCGCAGGTGGCCGAGCGTGCGCACGCCCATGCGCTGCAGGCGCTCGCCGGCGCCGTCGGGCAGCGCCGCGCGGCGCACCGGCACCCGCGCCAGCGCCTCGCGCATCGCCCCGGCGCCAGTGACCGCGAAGCCGTCGCGCAGGCCCGCGAACACCCGCGCCGCGCGCGGCGTCGGCGCCAGCGCGATGCGGTGGCCGAAGCCGAGCCCGTCGAGTTCCTCGCGCAGCCGCGCCTCGAAGCGCGGCCACGGCCCGAACAGGCGGAAGCTGGCGCGCACTTCGAGCACGATCGCGCCCGGCCACTGCGCGCTGACCTGCGAGCTGTGGCGATAGGCCCATGCGGCGAGGAAGCGCTGCCAGCGCGCTTCCGAGGCCGGGTCGTATTCGACCATCGCCACGTCCGACAGCAGCGCGTGCGCGGCCGACAGGCGCATGCCCGGCTTCAACCCGGCCTCGGCGGCGGCGGCGTTGACCGCGTGCAGCTGGCGCAGCTGCGCCGGCCCCGAGACCAGCGCCAGCGGCCGCGAGGGATCGGGCACGCGGCGGAGGACGGCGTCCAGCGCCAGCCGCGGCAGCGCGATGCAGGCCCAGAGCATGGCGGCCTCAGGAAAAAGGAGCTGTAGGAGCGGCTACAGCCGCGATTCCCGAGGGCGGTGGGATCGCGGCTGTAGCCGCTCCTACAGGAAGGGGTGGGATCGCGGCTGTGGCCGCTCCTACGGGGGGACGGGGGGTGAAGGGTCGCGAGGGGGGATTGGCGCCGCGGCACTTGCGCACGTACCAGCCGCCCTCGCCCGCCGAATACTCCATCCGCAGCGCCGCCGGCGAGGGATTGGCCGCGTGCTTCGCGTCGCGGAACGCGAAGCCCAGGCAGTCGCCGCCGTCGGCCGCCACCTGCAGCCGGCGCAGCGCCGGCCCGTCGGCCTGCAGCGGCCAGCCCAGCACCGCCGCGCAGGCCGCGCTGCGCAGGCACTGTTCGAAGGCCCACAGCGCCCCGCGCGCGTCGGCCTCGATGATCTCGAGATGGCGCAGGTCCACGCCCGCCGCCTGCCACGCCGGCGCATACGGCAGGTACGGCGGCGCCACCAGCGCCACGATGCCGCCGCCCCGGGTCAGCCGCGCCAGCGTGGGCAGCACCAGCGTCAGCTCGCCGACGCCGTCGGCGGGCAGCAGCAGCTCGGTCAGCGCCGCGCGCGGCCAGCCGCCCTGGGGCAGCAGCGCGTCGAGCGCGGCGTGGCCGGTCGGTTCACCGTCCAGCGCCACCACGGGCGCACGCCCGGCACGCCACACCGTGCGCGCCGACAGCATCGCGTCGAGGTCGGGCAAGGTGCCCACGGTCGGCGACGCGACGCCTGCTGGCGCAATGGACGGCAGCGCGCTCATTCCGCGCGCACCAGCCCGCAGTAGATGCCCTCGATGGCGAAGTCGCTGCCCGGCGGAACCTCGATCGGCGCGTAGTCCGGGTTGCGCGGAAGGAGCCACAGCCGCGAGCGCGTGCGCTCCAGGCGCTTGATGGTGATCTCGCCGTCGATGCGCGCCACCACCACCTGGCCGTTGCGCGCGTCGCTGGCGCGCTGCACCGCCACCAGGTCGCCGTCGAAGATGCCGTCGTCGCGCATCGANNCGGCTGGAAAACAGCGCGCGGTCGAGCAGAACGTGGCGCTCGATGCCGGCATCGGCGCCGATCGGCGAGCCCGCGGCCACCCGGCCCAGCACCGGCAGCTCCAGGCGGTCGTCGCGGACCTTCAGCCGGGTGCCGGGCAGGTGCGGCGTGCGTCCCGCACGCCGGGCCGTCCCGCGGGCATCCGCCGAGGTCATTCCAGCGACCACCCGGATCCCGCGCGCCTCGTTGGGCCGGACCTCCAGGTAGCCCGCCTGCTGCAGCCGGCGCACGTGCTTGTGCGCCGCGCAGGCCTGGCGGAAGCCGAAGGCGTCGGCGATCTGCTGCAGCGTGGGCGGCGCCCCCTCGGCCCCGGCATGGGCCTGGATGAAGCCGAGCACGTCGCGCTGTCGGGGGGTGAGGTCGTCGGTCATGGGTAAAAATCTATTTACCGTGCCGGGAAAGGGCAAGCCCGGCGGTCGGATGGATTCCAGCGCCCAGCCATCTCAGGGAGTGAGAGGGGTTTCAGATCAAAGAGTTGGACTGACAACAGAAGGCGGCCTCCCCCTCTTCATCCTGGCACCCCGCATCAGGACGATCGCATTCAGTCCTCCCTGCCTGCTTCCGGGCGCGCGCCATCCGTTGGATGAACGAACCTATTTCGGTACACTTCATGCCGTCCGCCCTGTCCGTTCACTTCTATCGCAATGCCGCAGGTAAGGAGCCCGTCCGAAGCTGGCTCATTGAAGAGCTCTCTCCCGGAGCCAGAAAAGCGATTGGCGCGGACATCAAGACAGTCCAGCTCGGCTGGCCGATCGGAATGCCGGTTGTCCGCAAGATGACGCCCGGACTGTGGGAGATACGCAGCAGGATTCCGAAAGGCATCGCCCGCGTGCTCTTCACGATCGTCGACACCAGGATGGTGCTGCTCCACGGCTTCGTGAAGAAGACTCAGGCGACGCCTCGAACTGATATCGAGCTGGCCTTGCACCGAATGAAAGAGGCGCACAAATGAGCGGGAACATCCACATTGGAAGCCACTTCGACGCTTACCTTGCCGAGCAGGGCGAACTGGACGAGGCCACGACCATCGCCGTCAAACGTGTGATCGCCTGGCAGATCGAACAGGCAATGCATTCTTCCGGCATGAACAAGAGCACCCTGGCCAAGCGCATGAAGACCAGCCGGACCGTCGTCGACCGCATGCTCGATGCGTCGGATACGGGCCTCACGCTCGAAACCATGACGCGAGCCGCGACCGCCCTTGGCTACCGGGTCAAGGTCGATCTCGTCGCTCCCTGATCCAGAAAGGGAACGTCTCGCCTGCCGCGACGCCCGCGGCGATACTTGCCGGACCATGTTGCTGCCCCGGGCACACCCGCCCGGCCGGGGAATCCGTTTGACCACATCGCCGCCCGCCCTGTTCTCGGTGGTGCCCCCGGGCCTGTTCGGCCCGCTGGCCTCGGCCAACCGCGAGCACTACTGGCTGCTGCTGTGCCGCCTGTTCGACGAATTCTTCGGCCCCGACGCGCCGCCGCCGCCCAGCCACGGCTATCCCCGCCGCGAGATCACCTCGGCGATCGAGCGCTACCTGCTTGGCGACGACCCGTGGGAGGACGAGGACGGCCAGGCCCCGGACACGCCGCTGACCATCCGCGCCAACACGATCTACGAGCGCTTCCGCCAGGCCGGCTGGCTGCGGCAGGAGAAGCTCGGCGCGCGCGAGATGGCCTCGATGACGCCCGCGGTCTCGCAGCTGCTGTCGCTGCTGCTCGAATTCACCGAGCGCGGCCCGACCTTCGTCTCGGCGCGGATCCGCTCGATCGAGCTGCAGTTGCAGCAGGTGCTCGAAGGCCGCGCCGGCGGCGACACGCTGGACGAGGCCGCCGACCAGGCGCGCCGGCTGCTGGCTTCGCTGGCCTCGATGAGCCTGCAGGTGCGCGACCTGATGCCGGAGCTCAGCCGCTCGGAAACCACCGCCCAGTTCGCCCGCCAGTGGTTCGAACGCTACGTCGGCCGCTTCTTCATCGGCGACTACGCCGACCTGCACAAGGCCGACCATCCCCTGGCGCGGCGCAGCGCGATCCTGGCGATGGCGCGGCAGCTGGAGACCGGACCCCTGCGCGGCCGGCTGCTGGCCTGGTACGGCGAACACTTCGCCGACGGCGACGCACAGCGCGCCGAGGCGCGGCTGCAGCGCGGCGTGCGCCGGCTGCAGGAGCTGGACCGCATCGACGAATACCTCGCCCGCCTGGACGAGGACATGCGCCAGGCCAACCGCCGCGCGCTGGCCTTCCTCGACTACCGCCTGCGCGCGCCGGACCGGCTCGACGCCCTGCTGCGCCGCGCCTGCCGCGGCGCGCTGCGGGCGCCGGACGATGCGCTGCGCATGCCGGTGGCGCCGGGGGCGCTGATGGACGAACACCAGCTGCGCCCGCCCCGCCGCAGGCCGCGGCCGATCCCGCGCAGCGCCAACAGCGTGCAGCGGCCCACGCCCGAACAGCTGGCGCGCCTGGCTTTGCTGCGGCGGATGAAGCGCGCGCGCCTGGTCACCGCCGAGGACATGGCGCGCTACGTCGGCCGCCATCTGCCGGCCACCGGCAGCGTGGAGTCGTCGCAGCTCGGCATCGCCTCGATCCAGGACCTGCGCGCCTACCAGACCCTGCTGACGCTCGCCCAGCGCAGCCGGCGCATCGGCGGTCTGCGCCGCGACGATCCGCTCGGCCGCCTGCTGCAGGGCGTCCGCGTCGAGCTGCTCGACGCCGGTGAGCCCGGCGACAACGGCTACCTGCGCGCGCCGCGCTTCGTCCTCCACCGCCTCGCGCCACCGCCACGGACCGCCGCATGAAACGCAGCTGGAACACGCTGAGCCAACTCACCAACGGCACCTACACCGAGCAGGACTTCGAGCGCGCCGCCTACCGCCTGGTGACCGAGCAGGTGCTCTACGCCGCCGACCAGCGCACGCGCGTGGCCTACCACCTGGTGGAGGAATTCCTCGACGACTTCGCCGCGGCGCTGGCGCCGCTGGGCATCCGCCTGGAGCGCAACGGCAACCACCGCTACATCGTCGCCCTGCCCCGCCACGGCGAAGGCACGCCGGTGCGCCTGGACGAGACCCTGCTGCTGCTGGTCCTGCGCCAGCGCTACGACGAGGCCATGCGCCAGGGCCGCATCGAGGAGCACGGCGAGGTGGTGGTGGAACTGCCCGACCTGCAGGAGGCCTACCCGGCGCTCACCGACCGGCCGATGCCGGAGATCGGCACCCTGCGCGGGCTGGCCGCGACGCTCAAGCGCTGGGGCGTCTGCCGCCTGGTCGAGGGCGAGCCCGACGCACTGCAGCCCTTCCACCTGCTGGTGCGCCCGGCCATCGTCGACATCGTCGGCGAGCAGTGGCTGCAGCGCCTGGACCAGCACACCCTCGACGACGACAACGACCACGACGACGACGCCGGCCTGGCCGCGGAGGACGACGATGCAGCAGCTTGAACGGATGCACCTGCTGCAGTTCTTCCTGTTCGAGGCGCAGACCCTGCAGTTCGACCGCACCAGCGCGATCATCGCCCCCAACGGCGCCGGCAAGAGCGCGCTCCTCGACGCGCTGCAGATCGTGCTGCTCGGCGGCGACCGCCGCTACATCCACTTCAACGCCCAGGCCGGCGGCAAGGCCCGCGCGCGCAGCATCCGCGACTACTGCCTGGGCGTGTACCGCAGCGGCGACGACGGCCGCAAGCGCCGCACCGCCACCACCTACATCAGCCTGGTGTTCCGCGACCAGGACAGCGGCCTGCCGCTGACCGCGGGCATCGCGCTGGGCGCGTCGGTCGACGAGCCCGACCACCGCCAGCACGGCCTGTACCTGCTGCCGGGCGTGGCACTGGAGCTCGAGGACCACGTCGAGCGGATCAACGGAAAGGAGCTGCCGCTGGAATGGAGCCGCTTCCGCGAGCTCGCCGGCCGCCGCTGCCGCGAGGCCGGCACCAGCCCCGAGTTCCACGCCAGCGGCGAGCGCTTCGTCAAGGACCTGCTGACCCGCCTGCGCGCCGCGCCGGGCGCGCATCCCGACTTCAACGCCTTCCGCAAGGCCTTCCAGAACGCGCTGAACCTGCAGCGGGTCGAGGACGTCGACCTGTTCGTGCGCACGCTGGTGGCCGAGGACCGGCCGACCGACGTCGCCCGCTTCCGCGCCCTGCTCGACAGCTTCCGGCAGATCAAGGAGCGCATCGAGCAGCTCCAGCACCGCATCGAATCAGCGGCGAAGGTCGATGTGCAGTACGGCCGCATCGCCGCCCAGGCGGTGCGCGCGGCCTCCTATCGCGCGCTGGCCGCCGAGTACGAGCGCGACCTGCTGGGCGAGCAGGTCGAACAGGCGCAGGAGGATTTCGACGAAGCCACCGCCGCTCTGGCGGCCACGCAGCGCACGCTGGCCGACGCACGCGTGCAGCGTGAAAGCCTGCGCGACGAGCACGGCCGGGCGCAGGCGCTGCTGCAGGGCAGCCAGGGCTACGGCGGCCAGGCGCAGCTGGACGAACTGGCCAGCCGCGATCGCGACCGGCTGCTGCAGCTGCGCGACGGCCTGCTGCGCGACATCGTGGCCGTGCGCGAGCAGCTGGCCGCGGTCGAGCGACTTGGCCTGCCCACCGTCGACGGCACCGTGCTGGCCCGTGCGCAGGCCGCCTGGACGCCGCTGTACGACGCGCTGGCCGCGCTGGAAGGCGACGCCGCCCTGCCCTGGTCGCCCGAACAGCTGCACGCCCAGGCGCAGGCCGCGGCGGCCGCGGCCGCGCCGCTGGTCGCCGCGGTCAACGGCCACGCGCGCGAGCGCCACGCCGCCCGCGACGCCGCGCGCGACCGGCTGGAGGCCGCGCGCCACAACCTGAAGCGCTTGAGCGCCGGCCAGGCCGAACTGGGCGCGGACACCGTACGGCTGATGAACTACCTGCAGGACGAAGGCATCACCGCCCGCCCGGTCTGCGACCTGGTGCGCGTGGCCGATCCCGCCTGGCAGCCGGCGATCGAGGCCTACCTGCGCAGCAACGTCGAAGCCCTGCTGGTCGCCGAGGCCGACGAAGCGCGCGCAACGAAGCTGTACCGCTCCCTGCGCGACGGCCGCGCCGTGTACGGCGTCAAGCTGGCGCTGTCCAGCCACGCCCGCGCCGCGCGCGGCACGGAGCCCGCGGCCGGCAGCGTCGCCGCGCTGCTGGAAGGCGACAGCGCAGAAGCCCTGGCCTTCCTGCGCCGCCAGCTCGGCGAACTCCGCTGCGTGGACACCGAGGCCGAACTCCTGCGCAGCCGCCAGGGCCTGGCCCGCGACGGCCTGCTGGCCCGCGGCGGCAGCATCGAACGCCTGCGCCTGCCGGCGGCGGTCGACCTGAAGATCGGCGCCTCCAGCAGCCGCGAACGCGCGCGGACGCTGCGCGAGGACGTCCAGGCCGCCGAGGACGCGCTGCGCGGCATCGAGCCCGAACTCAAGCGCGCCGAAGCCTGCGCGCGCGGCCTGGCGCGGCTGGCCGATCCGGACGAACTCGCCCAGGCCCTGCACGACCGCGCGCTGGAGCATCGCCAGGTCGAAGGCCGCTACCGCAGCAGCCAGGAAAGCCGCGAGGCCGCGCTCGATCCCGACCTGCTGCGCATGAGCGAGCGCGTGGCGGCGCTGAAGCGCGCGCTGGACGAAGGCGAGGCCCGCGTCGAAGCCCTGATCAGCGCCGAGGCGCTCACGCGCAGCGGCCTGGCGCAGAAGGAACGCCTGCTCGAAGGCCTGCGGGCGCAGGCAGACAACGCCGCCCGCAACGCGGTGGACGCGTTCAAGGACGCCGACGTCGACGCCAACCTGGTCGAACGCCAGCGCGAGGAGCTCGACCAGAAGCTGCCCTCGCTGGAAGAGCGCGGCGCGGCCTGCGGCAAGCGCGCCCGCGACAACACCGAGCAGCTGCAGCGGCTGCTGCCCGAGGCCTGGAGCGGGCTGCAGAACTACGCCGGCAACCACGGCGTGGAACTGCCCTTCGATTCCGGCCAGTGGCGCAAGGCGCGCGAGTTCCTGCAGCAGGAGCTGTTCCGCCTGCGCGAAAGCGAGCTGGTGAACTACCAGGCCCAGGCCCGCCAGGCCTACGACACCGCGGTCGAGACCTTCCGCAGCAACGTCGCCAACACCCTGCACGACAACTTCGTGCGCCTGAAGTCGCAGATCGACGCCCTCAACCGCACCCTGCGCAGCAGCCCCGCGTTCTCCAACAACGAGCGCTACCGCTTCCATTACGAGGTGGTGCCCGAGTACCGCGACCTGCACGGTTTCATCAAGCGCGTGGCCGACCTCGGCGGCGAGGACAACCTGTTCGGCAGCGCCGGCGAGGTGCCCGCCGCCTTCGGCGAACTGCTGGACGAAAGCGCCTCGGCGCGCGCGATCGATTCGCCGCTGGACGACTACCGCCGCTTCTTCCACTTCGGCGTGCAGATCCGCCAGGACGACCGCGTCATCGGCACCCTCAGCGAGCGCATGCGCTCGGGCTCCGGCGGCGAGCACCGCGCGCCGCTGTACGTCATCGCCGGCGCGGCGCTGGCCGCCGCCTATGGCAAGTCCGACGCCAGCCCCGGCGGCCTCGGCCTGATCCTGCTCGACGAATTCGGCGACAAGATCGATGCCCAGAACGCGCGTGCGACCACCAACTACCTGCGCTCGCTTGGCCTGCAGCTGGTGCTGGCCGCGCCCGACACCGCCCAGGGCACGCTCAGCGGCGTGCTCGACAGCTACATCGAACTGTTCCGCGACGAGGACCTGCTGCAGGCCGAACGCATCGAGGTGAAGGAGGCCGCGCGCGAACTGCTGCTGGGCGACCAGTTCGACCTGCATCCGGAGCTGCTGGCCGAGGAAACGGCGCGGATCGAAGCGCAGCAGGCGCCGGCGTGAGCCCGGCGCGCGGCACGCTGGAACGGCTGCTGCGCAAGGGCGAGCGCGCGCGGCTGCGCGGCGATGCATCGGCGGCCTCGATGCCGATGACCACCGCCGCCAGCGCCAAGGATTACCTGGCGCTGGCCACGCTGGCCGAACGCGAAACCTTCCACGCCCAGATCGCCCTGGCCGAGCGCAGCGGTGCCGTGACCGTCGAACGCGACCGGCACCGCGGCGACGGCGAACGCCTGTTGCGGATCACCGTGGCCGACCTGGACGGGCTCGCCGCGCACCTGGGCGTGCCGCTGCTGGAGGCCCGTGCCGCCGCCGCGGACGCCCTGCTGCAGCCGTGGCAGGCGCGCTTCCCGATCCTCGACGCGGTGCTGCAGGCCTGGCGCAGCGACCGCACGCAGCGCGGCCATGGCCCCGAGGCCGCCGCCGATCTGGCCGATGCCGCCCGCGCCGTCGCCGCCCTGCAGGACGCCCCTGGCGGCGAGCGCCTCCTGCGCCGCGAGAGCGTGCGCCTGTTCGGCGACAGCAAGCGCCTGGAACGGCTCACGCCCTGGCTGGAACTGCTGGTCACCGGCGAGTCCGCGGCCACGGGGCTTGCGCGCGAAGAGGTCTGGTCGGCGCTGGGCCTGCGCCGCGAACCGCAGCCGCTGCTGCTGGCCGGAGACGGCCGCGTGGACCTGGGGGGCACCGTGCTGCCGCTGGTGCGCCCCTATCTCGGCCTGCCCGTGGAATCACTGCACCGGCTGGAGACCGGCGCCGGCTACCTGCTGACGATCGAGAACCTGGCCAGCTTCCACGACGCCGCCAGCCACCCCACGGCCGCCCAGGGCCTGCTGCTCTATACCGGCGGCATGCCCTCGCCCGCCTGGCGCCGGGCCTACCGGCGGATCGTCGACGGCCTGCCCGCCACGACGACCCTGCATCACTGGGGCGACATCGACGAAGGCGGCTTCCGCATCGCCGCCGTGCTGGCCGAGGCCGCCCGCGACGCCGGACGCACCCTGCAGCCCTGGCGGATGTCGATGGCGACGCTGCGGCAGTCACTCGACGATCCCGCGCCCAGGCAGCCGACCGCCTCCACCCTGGCCGCCATGCAGCGCTGGGCCCGGCGCGCCGGCTGGGACGAGGTGGCCGAGGAGCTGGCACGCCAGCCGGTGCAGCTGGAGCAGGAGCGGCTGGAGATCGTGCTGCCAGCGGTCAGCGATGCGCGGGCGGACTGAACCGGCCTGCCCTCAACAGCCCGCGTACTTCCAGTTCCGCGTCTTCCCCTCCGCGATCCACTCCACCGCCTGCGCCACCCGGCGGGCGCGCGTGTCCGCGCCCTTGGCGCCGGTGATCCAGTCGGCGTACTCGCGCTGCTTGCCGGGGGTGAACGCCTCCCAGTGGCCGCGCGCGGCCTTGTTGCCGCGCATCGCGGCGGCCAGGTCGTCCGGCAGCGACGGCGGCGGCTTGGGCGTGCGGCCGGTGGACGCGGTGGTGCCGGCATCGATCAGCGCCATGGCGGCGCGCACGTGGGCGGTGGTCTCGCGCTTCGCGGGGAGATCCTTCAAGGCCGTGATACGCCCGTACTGGCCCATGCCCTCCCGGGCCGCGGCGTCCTCGCCCACGATCTGCTTGCCGTGCCAGAGGTTGAAGGCGGCGTGCTGCTTGAAGCCGGCCATCACGCCGAGCAGCTTGTCCCTGTACGTGAACGCCGGCGCGCCCCACTTGATGGTCTCCACCGCCTCCGGGCAGGCCGCATGCACGCGGCGGCGCAGCTCCTCCAGGATCGGCCGGGCGAAGTCGGCCTGGCGGGCGATGTAGGCGTCGATGCGTGGGTCAGGGCTGGTCATGGTGGTCTCCGGACGGCGGGCCAGGTTTCGACTATGACGCCGAGGTCATCTGGCGCCCAGCCCCGCCAGCTTCAGCCCCACCCACACCGCGGCGATGCCCAGCACCACGCTGCCGCCGGCGTACAGCGCGGCGGTCGCGACCTCGCCGCGGCGCAGCAGGTACACCGCCTCCAGGCCGAAGGCCGAGAACGTGGTGAAGCCGCCGAGCAGCCCGGTGAACAGGAACAGCCGCGCGTCCGGGCCGAAGGCCTCGTGGCGCTCGGCCAGCCCCGCCAGCACGCCCACCACCAGGCACCCGAGCACGTTCACGGCGAACGTGCTGAAGGGGAAGCGCTCCTGCACGGTCAGGTGCAGCACCAGGCCGCCGAGCTTGTAGCGCGCGACGGCGCCGAGGAAACCGCCCAGACCGACCAGCAGGATTGGATGCATGTCAGCGCGGCCTCCAGACCATGTGCAGCGTGCCTTCGGCCTCCGCCTCGTCCACGAATCCCATGCGCGCGTACAGCGCCCGCGCCGGATTCTCCGCGTAGACCCGCAGCTGCAGCCGCCGATGGCCGCGCTGCAGGGCGATGGCCTGCGCCTGCCGCACCGCCCAGCCGCCGATGCCCTGGCGCTGGCGCGCCGGCACGATCTGCAGGTCGCGCAGGTCCAGCGCCTCGCCTTCGGGGAGCAGCCGCAGCAGACCGATGGCCTCGTCGCCGGCGACGATCATCAGGTTCTCGAACTCCGCGCAGCTGGCGCGGAAGCGCGCCGGGTCCCAGGCGATGCCGCGCGCTGCGAGGTAGCCGGCCATGTTGGTGCGACTGAGGTGTTCGCAGAAGGCGAAGTCGTGCGCGGTGGCGGATTGGAGGCGGAGCGTCATCTGACCTGGGTGGTCCCTTGTTGCTGGCGGTCCCGCAGCGCCGATACGGAGCCCGAAACCAGCTCCTCCAGCACATCGGAATCGACGTCGGAGAGCCGACGGATGGACAGGCAGGCCTTGCCCATCTTGTGGCGCCCGAGACGCGCGAGCAGGTTCGCCTGGTCCGGGCCCTCCGCCATCAGGTAGATGCTGATGTCCTTGCTGCGCGGCGAGAAGCCGGTGACCGCCATGTCGCCCTCGCGGCCGCTGTCATAGCGGTAGTGATAGGTGTCGAAGCCGACGATGGACGGCCCCCACATCACGGCGGGCTGGCCGGTGATCCTGGACATCATGGCGAGAAGCGCCTGGCAGTCTTCGCGGCGCTGGGCATCGTCGATGGCGGCGAGGAAGATGGAGACGCTGACGTCGGTGGGGATGGTCTTGTTTTCGGACACGGGGCCGCCTCAGAGCTGTAATGACCCAGCGGTTTCTGCACAGGTCAGGCCACTAAAGCATATGCCTCGGCCTGCTGGCAGGGTGAGACTCAAAGCCCCGTGACCAGCCGCGCCAGCAAACGCGCCATCGAACCCCCCGCGGCTGCACGCATTTGTAAAAGGTCCCCGAGCGGTTCCACCCCGCCGCCTTCCACTCTGGCGATGCGGCCGGTCGCGATGTCCACGATCAGCGCCCGGCCCTGGAGCCCGGACAGCTTCGCAACAGGAAGCTCATCGGCGGACCGATGGATCAGCACAAGGCGGGAGAGGCGTTCACGCGCATCGCGATGCAGATTGCCATCAGGATCAGGCGGGCTGGGATTGACGCCCATCAGCCCCGCCCAGTCCGCGACGACATCACCGCCATGACACCCGTAGGTGCCCAGCGTGCTGCGCCAGCCGTGCTGATCGAACACCCGGCTTTCGAGGAGCCCGGCAACGACACGCACGGAGAGTGCCGCTACCGACGTCGCGGGCAACGCGCCGCGCCAGCGCGGCAGCCCCACCGCTTCTTCGATGTGGTCGATCACGGATGCAGGTTCGGGATTGAGGAGATCTAGAAAGCAGCCCTGCGGGGACGACCCCGCACTCCACATACCCGACGGCCCGCCCAGGCTGAAATCGATCGCAGGCAGGGACTCACCTCTCGACGTCGCATGCAATTGCAGCTGGAGCAGCCCCCTTGCGGAAATCCCGGGATGGATCTGCAGCACGTTGAACGCATGCGTCGCATGGCGGCGACGCACGATCTCGGCGATCGCACGCCACGCGAGGGCGGTAACCAGAGTCACCCGCGCGCCGGACGGATCCACCAGCGGGCACCGATCAGCCATTGCGACGATCGTTCCGTATCAACTGCTCCGAATACGTCGCGGATCTCATCGGCCCTCTTCATTCAGCTGGCCAGCTATTGCCGCTGCATCGTCCCGGCGGAGGAACAGGTAACGGAGCGTGCAGCTGCCGAATTCGCGCTCCAATTCGTGCTGGCGTACCGGATGGTTTCCATATCGAAACGCCCTCCTCCCGACCGCAGAGGTCGGCAGCTCCTACACGCCATAGCTTCGCGGCGAGGTCAGCGCGCCATCGGCCTGGACCGCACGCGGCGAAATCGCCCTCTCTTCCAGTGATCCCTTCAAATCCATGGGTCTTTCCTAGGAGAAGCTGTCGAAACTCCGCTTGCTCAGCGGCGGGTCGTGTTGCCGTACGCGTCAGTGGTGCGGCATCGGGTCGATCTGTCGCTGTGGCGTCAGCACCTCACACCTCGTCAGCTTCATCGGCTTCGTCATCAATCCCGAACTCCGCTTTCAAGCGGGCGACCGTGTGGGGCCAGGATGCAGCCGTCGGCTTTGCCACCGAATTCTGGTTCCCGAAGAGACCGGTCTCGCGCACGGCCTGGCTTTCGTCCCGCACGCGCAGCCAGCGCACCGGAACGAGGAGTTCGGCGGCTTCCGGGTCCGCGTTCTGCTCACGCAGTGCCGCGGCCACGGCGCTCACGTCGATATAGGGGCGACGGCCGGCATCGGTGTCGACCAGGAACTCTTCTGCCGGCACTGGCGCGCCGAGCACCTCAGCCACGCCCAGGTAGCCGACGCCCGGGCGATTCACCCAGACCCGTGCACCCGGCTCCAGCAGGTTCAGCGTGCGCGTGAACCACCCGCCGCCGCCGGCGCTGATGAAGCCGAACTTCCGCGCATCGTCCCAGGACCGGCACGGGCCCGCTCCGAAGTTGGCGTAGAACTCCCCGTTCCAGGGCACGCGCGCCGCGCGCTCGGATTGTTCCACCAGCTGCTTGTTGCGGACCTTGACCTGGTAGTCCTCCGCTTCCTTGAGGGGAATGATCTGCTGGAAGTCCACGAGGAGCCGGTCGTCGAGCCGGTAGGCCCGCATGCGGAAACAGGTGATGTCCACGCGCTTCTCGGCCAGCCACAGGATCGAGCTCGTGAGTTCCCGGGAGAAGTCCTCGGAGAAGAGGACGATGCGGACGTCCTGCGCGAAGTCGTCCTCCCTCGGCTGGTCCCAAGCCAGGAATTCGAGCAGGCCGGCGCGTGCGTCCGCCCCCTCCCCGAGGTGCCGTGCGTAGGTTTCGACGGCCTGCTCGAAGGTCATCTTCGACACCATGGCCGCATAACGCACGGCCTGCAGTTCCATGTGCACGCCGGTGTCGCCGCGCTTGAGCTCGATCACCACCAGGTTGGCATCGCGATCGACGCCGAGCAGATCGATCCGGCGGCGGGAGTCGTCCCAGTCGGCGAACTCTTCGGCAATGATCAGCACGTCGTCCAGCAGTTCCCGCGACTGCTCGCGCAGCACGCGCTGCAGGTCGCGACGTTCATGCACTTGCGCTGCCCCAAGCGCGACGGGCGACAGCCGCCTGAGTCCGGCTTCTTCCAACTCGAAGATGGTCATGGGCTCCCCTGTTGGCTCATGTTTCCGGATTGGGCCGGCCATGCCAGCCGACCCAGCATCGGCACGCGGATTCTAGCTGCCAGTTCCGAGCTATGAACCCGGAAGACCGGGCATTTATCCCCGACGATGGAGTTCCGAGACCCGAGGACCGGGCTAGGAGCCCGACGCTTGGAGCGAAAAGGCCGAACCGCCGAGCTCAGAGCTTGGCGTGCCGCGTAAAAAATGCCCCAACGCCGAGCTAAAAGGCCTCAGCGCCGACCAAAGAACTCGGCAAGACGGGCTGGCAATAAAGACGCCCTCGGAACGTCTTGGTCATTACACACCTCATTTCCTTTCCAACCGCTTGGCAAAGACCGCCTCTCAATAACCGGAACGTGAAACTTGCATGCGTGCCCATGGAGCGTGATCTCTCGAACTTCTTTGAAACGCGTGGATTGCGTAGTCCACCGAAATGCTGAAGTGTCAAGCAAGACTCCGAGAGGCTTCAGTGCGTGCTCAACATGCGGCTCTTGCCGGGAGTCATCCACAGTAGATTTTCCCGAAATCAGCGCGTTTGAGCAGAATTGGTAACTACAGATGCAGTCATGTTTTCGCGACTAGCCCTATAAACTGTTGATCGAAAGCAAACGCCAGCGTGCATTTGCATCTACTGAGGTAGCCCAAGTTTAGACCCGTCCTCGAACACAACCATCTCCGGCACAAACTTCGTCGTATATTTCCCTTCTTCCAGATTCCAGACCGCGCGGTGTGAATCGATGAATTGATTGTAGTCGCGCCCTCCTGTCCAGACCACCGTTTTCCCGGGCTCGACTCTTTCGCTGATACCGAACATTACTGAGCCGACTTCTTTATCAAAGATGTCAACGAACTTGATCTCGCCCGACACCCCAACGACGACTTTGTCTGTGTTGTTCTGAGCACCTACGCGGAATTGCTGGTACTCGCTGTATCTACCAGCCCGATAATTCGAAGGCAACTCATCCTTCGATAACAGAGTGACGGTGACTGCTCTGTTCAATTCTTTAAGTGCGGTCGCTCGCTCCTGTTCCAGCTTCCGCTTCAACGCTTCCTCTTCTGCGCGCTGGGCCGCCTGTTCGGCTTCCCATGCGGCCTGCTCTTTAATCGCCATACCGATCGTAGTACCGGGTGGAATCCCTGCACCGCCGAAGACTTCGCCCATCTTCGCCCTCATCAGGTAACCCGTGGCCTTCTCACGGTCGGAATCCGGGAGCTTCTTGAGCTCGGGTGCTAGTTTCTCGTCCCAAGCCTCCATGTCTGACGGGATAACAGCGTCCGTCGGCTTTGAGCAACCAGTAATTATCACTGCAATCGCAATTAACGCTGCATAGATCTTCATGCCTTCCCCCTTTTTTATGCTTAGAACACCGCTTATTCCGTGGAATATTTCCTGATACGCATCAACGTGCCCCAAATTTTTCGCGCTTCTCCTGAACTCTACCTAGCGCCACCAGCATCTCCACCAACTTCGGCAGCCTTTTCTTCCAAGGCCCACGCGCAGTAAACCTCGCGGCGATCTCATCCAGCGAGAGCGGCACCGGACTGGCGGCGAGGACATCGGCGACGGCGCGCACCTGGTCGACGGTGTCTTTCGGCCACGGCTGCGCCTTGACCACTGGCGCAGCGGCGGATTCCTGCCCGGCGTCGGCTGTGTCATCTCCGCGCTCGCCATCGGCGAAGCGGGCCTGCTCGGGCTCCCGCTCGCGGGCAAGGTCGGGATTCTGGAACTCCGGGCGCAGCCAGCGGACGTGGCCGCGGGCTTCTTCGGCGGCACGTTCGGCGTTGAGGGCGACCAGGCGTTCGAGGACGGTTTCGTCGAAGGCGCGCTTGGCTTCTTCGCGGGTCGTCGCGGGGCCGCCGTGGAGCCGGCGCTCGTGCTCCGGTAGGTCGCGGTCGGCGTCGGCGAGGCGCTGCAGCGAATCCGGCGGTTCGATGCCGTGGGCGACGCGCAACAGCGGCAGCAGGTCGCCCCAGCCGTAGGCGTAGAGCACGGCCTCGTCGAGTTCGTCGTGCAGCTGGCGCAGCACCGAGACCAGGCCCTGCTCATGGATGCTGCGCTCCTTGGCGGTCAGCACCTCGCCGCTGCGCAGCTTGTCGAGCACGTTGTACATCCCGGTAAGGGTCAGGCCGGGATGGGCGGCCTGCTGGCGCTTGCGGTGGGCGTCGAGCTGTTCGGCGAGGTTGCGGATGCGGTCGGAGGGGTATTCGCCGATCGTGCTGTACTCACCCGGGCGGCCGCTTTCGTCTTCCAACGCGTAGGTGATCGGGCCGCCGAATTTGTCGGCGAAGTGGAGATCCGGGAAGGGAAAGGGGTTGAAGGTGCGCTGATGCTGATAGCGGGGCCGATCTTCGAGTGTTCCCCCCGAGGCAATAGCCCAGGTCAAATGCACACTCGAGCTAAGCACACCAAGTTGAACGCTATCGGGCGACGCGATTGCAACAACGGAAGTGTCTGGAACAGTGCGGCTATCAATAAATTGGAACGTGAACCACTTGGCCGTCCGGGGAACAACGATGTAACGGGAAAGATGTGAGAGCGCGGCGCGCAGCGGCGGAACCGGACGGGTAAACAGCCACCAGTTCAGTCGACGCTCTTCAACGGGATTCTGGTCGCGCTCCGGTTTAACCCGATTGAGAACCCACTGAAACAAACTAGGGTATTCAGCACGCGCCTGCTCTGCACTGCGCGGATAGAAGTCGATCACCTTTGCCCAACGCGCATTTTGTGTAAGGTCACGGGCGATCACGAAGGGACGAAGAACATTTTCTGTTCCGACATCACCACCAATTGCGGCAGTTTCATCTTCGGGAAGCACGACGAAGCCTTGGCCAAGTGGATACATGCCCGTGAAGGCCAGACCACGATTTGCCCGCAGTTGTTTTGCGTCAACGAGCGCGAGGCCAGCGCGCAAGTCTGCATGCAAGCGGCCTCGGGTCGTACGGAACTCGCACGCTACCTCGCCGTCATACAACGCCTGCTCGGATGTGGCTTCCATAGCTAGCCCGTCGTGGCTGCCCTTCTTCGCCACCGTCATCGCAATCCGCACTGCCGCCCCATCCGCCGTATCCACCCACGGGTGATCCGGAATCGCGAACACCAGCGACAGCGGCTGCTTCTTGTCGGCCAGATGCGGTTCGATCACGCGGCGGTTGAACGACTGGCGAATCGAGTTGGTGGTAATGAATCCAAACCTCTCGACCGCACCGCGCCGCGTCAGCTGCGCCGCGTGATGCCACCAGAACATCACGAAGTCCGCCGACTCCGGCACCTCCGGCCACGCGCCACGCAGCGCCTCCACATACCCATCGCCCAGCGCCGTGCGCATCCGCTTGTTGCCGATGAACGGCGGATTCCCCACCACAAAATCCGCCTCCGGCCACGCCACCTTCCGCGGATTCAGATACCGCTCCACCGGTTTCCTTGCCGTCTCGTCCGGCACCAGCTCCCCGGTCACCGGCGAGACCTTCATCGTCTCCCCGTCCCACCGCGTCACCGGCACGCCGTGCGCGTCGTTCACGAACTCCACGCCGTCGTGCGCCAGCACCGCATCCCGGTTCTCGATGTTCCTGAAATCCCGGATCACCGGCTGCGGCGGATGAACGTCGCCGCGCGTCCGGTAGTGCCACTGCAGGTAGCCGATCCACAGCACCACTTCGGCAATCGCCGCGGCGCGCGGGTTGAGTTCGATGCCCAGCAGGTTGTGCGGGTCCACGGTCTCGCCGGCGGCGGCGTCGGCGCGGGCGCCGCCCAGGGCCAGGCCGGTCTGGCGGTCGCCCAGTTCGTCCAGGGCGTTGAGCACCTCGCCTTCCAGGCGCTTGAGGTGTTCCAGCGTGACGTACAGGAAGTTGCCGGAGCCGCAGGCGGGGTCGAGCACGCGCACGGTGCACAGGCGGTGGTGGAAGCGCCTGAGCTCGGCGATGGCCTCCTTGGCCTTGCCTTCGTCGGCCAGCGTGCCGGCGGCGGCCTGGGCGTCGCTCCACTCGCGGCGCAGGGGTTCGATCACGGTCGGCAGCACCAGGCGCTCGACGTAGGCGCGCGGGGTGTAGTGGGCGCCGAGCTTGTGGCGGTCCTTCGGGCTCAGCGCGCGCTCCAGCAGGGTGCCGAAGATCGCGGGTTCGACGTGCTTCCAGTCGGCGCGGGCGGCGTCGAGCAGCAGGGCGATCTGGGCGGCGTCCAGCGGCAGGGTGTCGGGCTGCTTGAACAGCTTGCCGTTGAAGCGCAGCACGTTGCCGGCCAGCACGGCGGAGAAGCCGCCGGCGTCCATGTCGCGCCAGAGCTGGGCGAGCATGCGCATGGCGACGTCCGGCTGTTCGGCGTGGCGGGCCAGCAGGTCGCGGAAGCTGTGCGCGGGCAGCAGCTTCACGTCCTCGGCGAACATGGTGAACAGGCAGCGCATCAGGAACTGGGCCACGGCCTCGGCGTCGAAGCCGCCGGTCTCCAGGCTGCGCGCCAGCGTCGCCAGGCGGTCGGCGATCTGGCGCGTGACGCGGGCCGACTCCCGACTGGGGTCCAGGCCCATCGGATCGGTCCAGACCCTGCGCAGGCGCGCGCGGATGTCGGGTTTGCGCAGTTCGGCCAGGCCGATGCGGTGGCTGCGCGGGTCCGGGAACGGGACGTAGGTGCCGCCGGAGCGGCTGAACTCGGAATACAGCTCGATCCGCTGGCCGACGTCCACCACCACCACGAATGGCGGACGGCCCTCGGCCGCGGGCAGCGCGCGGGCGTAGCCTTCGGCCTGGCTGCGGGCGCGCAGCAGGGCGTCGTCGAAGCCCTTGGTGTGTTGGCCTGCGCGCACCTTCTTCGACTCCAGCACGAAGGCGCCGCGGCGGTACAGGTCGATGCGGCCGGCGCTGGTGCTGCCGTCGCCGTGGACGAAGGTGATGGGCCGCTCGAACATGTAGTCCTGTTCGGGCGTGGGGTGCGGGACGTCCACGCCCAGCAGGCGGCAGAGGTCGATCAGGAAGCTCTGCGAGGTCGAGAGCTCGGAGGCGGCGACGCCCTGCCAGCGCGCGATGAAGGCGTCCACGGCGGCGTCTTCGGCGCCCGCCGCGTCGGCCGGTGTCTGAGCTGCGTCCTGCACGCGCCCCCCTTGCTTCGCGCGTCCTGCGGATGGCCAAGCATACCCGGCCCGGCGCGCGCGGGGCCGTGGGCTTCTGCCTGGCCGGAATGGCGGGCATCATGCCCGGCGCCCGCCCGGCCCGAGTGCCGGGCGGATTCGCATCAATAGACCCCGGGGCTCGGCTCGCATGAAGATCGTCCATTCCCCTCTCCACCTCGGCCACGACGGCGGCATGGAGCTGCACCGCGGCGAGCTGGTGCCCTGCTACGAGTGCCCGGCACGCGCGGACTACATCCGCGAGGCCCTGGTCGCGGCCGGCCATGCGCTGTGCGAGCCGCGCGACTTCGGCATCGATGCGCTGCTGCGCGTGCACGACGCCGGCTTCGTCGCGTTCCTGCGCACGGCGTGGTCGCGCTGGCAGGACGACGGTCGCGACGGTTTCATGCTGCCCGGTGGTTTCCCCGCGCGCGGCCTGCGCCGCGACCGGGTGCCGGCCGGCATCCATGGCGCGATGGGCTATTACGCCTTCGATGCCGGCACGCCGATCGTGGCCGGCACATGGGACGCGGCGTTCGCGTCGGCCCGGTGCGCGCTGACGGCCGCCGCGCTGGTGGCCGAGGGCGAGGCCGCGGCCTACGCGCTGTGCCGTCCGCCGGGCCACCACGCCGCGCGCGGCAGCTACGGCGGCTACTGCTTCCTCAACAACGCCGCGCTGGCGGCGCAGCTGCTGCGCGACCGCGGCCTGCGCCGGGTGGCGCTGCTGGACGTGGACTACCACCACGGCAACGGCACCCAGGACATCTTCTGGGACCGCGACGACGTGCTGTTCGTGTCCATCCACGGCAGCCCGGAGACCGAGTACCCCTGGTTCCTCGGCTACGCCGACGAGCGCGGCGCCGGCGCGGGCGCGGGCTTCACGCTCAACCTGCCGCTGCCGCGCGGCACCGGCTGGACCGGCTGGTCGGCCGCGCTGGACACGGCGCTGCAGGCCATCACCGGCTACGCGCCCGACGCGCTGGTGGTGTCGCTGGGCGTCGACATCTTCGAGGGCGATCCGATCAGCTCGTTCCGGCTCTGCGCCGAGCGCTTCCCGCAGATCGGCGCCCGGCTGGCCGCGCTGCGCCTGCCGACCGTGCTGGTCCAGGAAGGCGGCTACGCGGTGCGGGAGATCGGCGGGAACGTGGCCGGCGTGCTGCAGGCGTTCGCGGAGCAGGCGCCGGGCTGAGGCGCGCCGCTCGCGCTGGCGATGCACCCGGGCCGGCCAGGCACCTGCTGCCCGTGCCGCCCGTGACCAACGGCCTGGGATCGACCGGCAGGCGGCGGCTAGAGTCGTGGGTCTGCATGCGCCGCCCTCCGGCGCCGGGGAAGACAGAGCATGTTGAAGCGTTGCGTGATGGTGGCCGGCCTGGCCTTCGCCGGCCTGGCCGTGGCACGGGAACCGGTCGACCTCGACATGGTCAGCCGCATCCGGCAGGAGGCCTTCCACAACTCCCAGGTGATGGCGACCTTGAGCCACCTGACCGAGACCATCGGCCCGCGCCTGACCAACTCGCCGCAGATGGGCGAGGCCAACGCCTGGACGCGCGCGAAGTTCGAGGAATGGGGCCTGGCCAACGTCCACGACGACGCCTTCGCCGACTTCGGCCGCGGCTGGGAGTTCAGCGCCGCCAGCGTCGAGATGCTGGGCGGACGCGTGCAGCCGCTGCACGCCCTGCCCAAGGCCTGGACGCCTGGGACCGACGGCCCGGTCGAGGGCGAACTGGTGAAGGTCGACATCAAGACGCTGGCCGACATCGGGAAGTACCGCGGCACGCTCGGCGGCAAGGTCCTGCTGCTGGGCGAGGCGCGCGAATACAAGCGCGGCACCGAGGCGGACTCGCACCGCCACGACGCCACCTCGCTGGAAGGCCTGCAGCAGTTCACGGTACCGAAGTCCGCCGCCGCCGATCGCGCCAAGCGGGTCAAGGAGTACGCCGAGCGCCAGGAGCTCACCCGTGCCGTGAACGCCTTCTTCGCCGAGGAAGGCGCGCTGGCCGCGATCAGCATCAGCAGCTGGGACAACGGCATCATCCGCGTCGCCGGCGGCGGCTCGCGCAAGGCGGGCGAGCCGGTGGGCATCCCGGAGCTGGCGATGATCGCCGAGCACTTCAACCCGCTGGTGCGCGCGCTCGAGGCCGGGCAGGCCGTGCGCCTGCGCGTCAACGTCGATGCCCGCTTCACCGACGAGGCCGACCGGCCCGGCTACAACACCATCGCCGAGATCCCGGGTCGCGGCCGCAAGGCCGCCGAAATCGTGATGATCGGCGCGCACCTGGACTCCTGGCACACCGGCACCGGCGCCGCCGACAACGCCGCCGGCGTGGCGGTGATGATGGAGGCCATGCGCATCCTGAAGGCGGTGGGCGCGCGCCCGGAGCGCACGATCCGCGTCGCCCTGTGGAGCGGCGAAGAGCAGGGCCTGGTGGGTTCGCAGGACTACGTCGCGCGCAGGTTCGCGGCGTATCCGGAGCCGACCGATCCCGCGCAGAAGGCGCTGCCGGCCTCGCTGCGCGAGCCCACCGGTCCGCTGCGCAGGACCCCCGACTACGAGCGCTTCTCGGTCTACTTCAACATGGACAACGGCTCGGGCCGCATCCGCGGCATCTACGCCCAGGAGAACCTGGCGGCGATGCCGATCTTCAAGGCCTGGCTGGAACCCTTCCACGACGTCGGCGCCACGACGGTGGCCACGCGCAACACCGGCAGCACCGACCACATCGCCTTCGACCGCGTCGGCCTTCCGGGCTTCCAGTTCATCCAGGACCGGCTGGACTACTTCACCAACGTCCACCACACCCACCTGGACACCTGGGACCACGTGGAACCGGAGGACCTGAAGCAGGCCGCGGCGATCGTCGCCTCGTTCGCGTACCACGCCGCCATGCGCGACGAACCCATGCCCCGCAAGGCACTCCTCGAACGCCGCTGAGCACCCTGCAGGAGCGGCTACAGCCGCGAAAAGCCGTTGGCAGGCCCGTTCGCGGCTGTAGCCGCTCCTACAGGGGTCGGGATCAGCTGCCGGCCTGGTACTGCTTCTCTTCGATGAAGGCAGAGCCGGACATGCGGTTGATCTCGTTCTTGATCGCCACCCGCTCGCCGTTGCGCACGGCCACCGCGCGCGCGAGCTGGATGAATCCGTCGTCGAACTCCTGCGCCGCCTCCTTCGCGCGCAGGCCGTCCTGCACGTCCCACATCCGCTCGTTCACCGCCTTGAGGCGGTCGTACCAGCCGGCAAGGTCCGGGGCCCCGGCCACGAGCCCGTCCCAGATCGGGCGCAGGCCGGCGAGTTCGACCTCGACGTGCGCGCGCTTGGCGGGATCCCCGATGCGCTCGGACTTGATGTGCAGGATGGAGATCTTGTCGGCAAGCTCGCCGACGGACACCGGGACTGAAATGGTCTGCATGGACGCCTCCTTCGGGCCGCAATGGTACCCGCCCTGCCCGCCCCGCCGCGTGGCCGCCCGCCGACCCGGCCGGCATGACGCCGCTTGAACATGCCAGCGCCGACACTGGCCGCCAGTGGGCGCACGCGCCCGACCACCCCACGGAGGCAGGCATGAACCGATCCACCACCGGCAGCGCCGGCGAAGAGTTCCGCGACGTGGCGCGCGACGCCCTGAAGCTGGGCGGGCGCTGCATCGGCGCGGCCCGCGACTGGCTGGGCGAGAAGCGCGAGGAGTTCGACCTCGGCCGCGCGGCCGGCCGCTCCGGAGTGTCCGTCCACGGCTACCGCGGCGTAGGGCCGCGCGGCTACCGCCGCGACGACGGCCGCATCCGCGACGACGTCTGCGACGCCCTCGCCGACAACGACTCGCTCGACGCCGGCGACATCACCGTCGAGGTCACCGCCGGCGTGGTGCGCCTCGCGGGCTCGGTTCCGCACCGGATGATGAAGCGCCTCGCCGAGGAGCTGGCCGAAGGCTGCAGCGGCGTGCGCGACGTCGAGAACGCGCTGCGCGTGGGCCGGCCGCCGCACATGGGCGGCGCGACCGCCGGCACGGCCTCCTCCACGGGCACCGCAGGCGCCGCTTCGGCGGGTGCTGGCGGCACGTACGGGGCGGATCCGTCGCCGGCGGGCTCGTCGTCGGGCGTGAAGCCGTCGGGGCCGTCCGGGAACTTCTGAGTCTGCCGGGGCTTTGGTTCGCGGCTGTAGCCGCTCCTACAGGGACGGGGCGGGGGGGTGCTTGCGGGCGGTGATGAACGCGCGCACCTCCTCTTCCAGCACCGGCAGGGGGACCGAACCCAGGCGCAGGATGGTGTCGTGGAAGGCCTTCTGGTCGAAGCCCTGGCCGAGTTCGCGCTCGGCCTCGGCGCGCAGGTCGCGGATGGTGCGGTAGCCGATGTAGTACGACAGTGCCTGGCCGGGCCAGGAGATGTAGCGGTCGACCTCGTTGACGATGTCGTGGCGCGCGAGCGCGGTGTGGCCGGCGAGGTACTCGATCGCCTGTTCACGGCTCCAGCCGTATTCGTGGATGCCGGTGTCGATCACCAGCCGCGCCGCCCGCCACATCTCGAAGGTCAGGCGGCCGAAGTCCTCGTAGGGGGTCTCGTAGATCCCCATCTGCGTGCCCAGCCACTCGGTGTACAGCGCCCAGCCCTCGCCGTAGCCGGAGAAATAGGTGCTTGAACGGAAGGCGGGGCGCTCCGGCGCCTCCAGCGCCAACGCGGCCTGCAGGCTGTGGCCCGGCGAACACTCGTGCAGCACCAGCGCCGGCAGGTTGTACAGCGGGCGCGACGGCAGGTCGTAGGTGTTGAACCAGCAGGCGTCCAGGCCGCCGCGGCCGGCGGTGTAGTTGGGCGCGATGTCGTCGGCCACCGGCAGGATGGTGAAGCGATAGCGCGGCAGCGTGCCGAGCACGTGCTTGAGCTGCCCGTCGACCTTCTTGGCCACCCAGGCAGCGTTCGACAGCAGTTCGCGCGGGGTCTTCGCGTAGAACCGCGGCTCCGAGCGCAGGTAGGCGAGGAACTCCTCGAAGCTGCCCTCGAAGCCGGCGCGCGCCATCACCTCGTGCATCTCGGCGGAGATCCGCGCCACTTCGGCGAGTCCCAGCTCGTGGATCTCCGCCGGCTCCATGTCGCGGGTGACGTACTCGCGGATCTGGCTGCGGTAGAAGGCGGCGCCGTCGGGCAGCGCGCTGGCCGCGATCGTGGTCCGCGTGCGCGGCAGGTACTCCTCGCGCATGTAGGACAGCAGCCGGCGGTAGGCCGGCACGACCTCGTCCAGCACGACCTGCCGGCCCTCCTCGCGCAGGCGCGAACGCGCCGGCTCGGGGATCGAGCGCGGGATGGCGTCGAAGGCGTCGAGGAGCGGGTTGCCGGGCCCCTCCAGCGTGTACGGCTCGATCGTCCGGTCGCGGTTGTCCAGCGACGCCCGCGGCACGCTCCAGCCGCGCGGCAGGCCGCGCTCCATGTTGTCGATGTGCTCGGCGAAGTGCCGCGGCAGGTCGCGCAGGCGGCCGATGTAGCTGCGCCACTCGGCTTCCTCGTGCCAGGGCTGCCGCGGGGCGAAGCCGGCCCAGAAGAAAGTGTCGCTGTTGAACGGCGCTTCCCAGGTGCGGCGCACGGCGTTGGAATGGCTGGCGGCGATGGTGGCGCGGAACACGGCCATGTCGACCTGGTCCTCGCGCGCGAGCGCATCGGCCGGGATCGCGTCGAGCCTCTCCAGCACCCCGGCCCACCACGCCACGCGGCGCTCCCAGGCCTCGGGCGTGTTCGAGGGCAGGCGGTCGCCGGCGCGCCAGCGGCCGTCCACGCGCGTGAAGCCGTACTCGCGCTCCTCCCAGTCCGCGTGCTCCTGGAACAGCGCGCGCAGCGCGGCCGCGGGTGCGGACGCCGCCTCCACGCCCGCGGGCGGCGGCACCTCGCGCGGCTCCTGCGCGATCGCCGCGGGCGCGACCGCGGCAGCGGCGAGCAGGAGGAAGGCGGGCAGCGCGGTCGCGCGCAGACGGAGGCGGAGGCGGGGACTGGATGGCATCGGGCTCTCCCTTGGCAAGGACCCGGAGTATGCCAAGCCGCCGACTGCCCCGCCCGCGCGCGACCGCGTGCGACCGCGTGCGACCGTGCGCTCGCCTATCCGAGGTTGGTGTAGGACGCGTTGCCGAGCCCGGTGCCGATGGTGAGCACGCCCCAGCGCCGCTGCGCGCGCATGCGCGGCCGCTCGCTCAGGCCCTGCACCACGGCATCGTTGTGCAGCAGCACGCGCGGCGCCCGGCCCCGCACCGGCGCCAGCCATCCGCGCAGGGCGTTGGCGAGGAAGAAGCCGTCGGCTTCCCAGTTGCCGGGGAGGTTCTGGGTGCCGCTGCGCAGATGGCCGTCCGCGCCCACCTCGCCCGGGCAGGCGACGCCGACGAAGGGGGCGAGGTCGATGCCCCGCGTCCGCGCGTGGGCGGACAGGCCGTTGAGCATCGCCGCCAGCCGGCGCACCGCGCCGTCGCGGTCGGGCGCGTCGTCGGCATGGCGCCACTGCGAGTGCTCCAGCACGCGCGCGCGGCCGCCGACGCGGTCGAGGCGGAGCCGCGGCTCGACGATCCCGCAGCGGATGTTGGTGCCGCCGATGTCCACGGCGAGGAAGGCCTGGCGCCGCAGCGCGGCCGCTGGCGCCAGCTGCACCCAGCCCAGCAGCCCACCCTCGTCGCTGTCGTGGCCGAGCACGCGCAGGCGCACGCCGGTGCGGGCCAGCGTCAGCAGCCGGCCGGCGCGGCGGATGGCCAGCCGGCCCGCCTCGTGCCCGGGGAAGCCGCCGCCAAGCACGATGTGCCGGACGCCGCGCCACTCCGGCTGGGCGATGAAGGTGCGCACCACCGCTGCCAGCGAGCGCGCGTACTCCTCGACCGCAAGGTGGACCACGTGGGCCGCGTCCGGATCGCCGCCGACCAGCACCAGGTCGATCTCGCGCTTGCCCAGTTCGTCGGTGGGCGTGCGCCCGAAGGGATCGCGCCGGCAGGTGCCGTGCTCGCGGCGCGCCTGGTCGAGCAGCTGGCGGAAGGCCGTCTGGCTGGCGCGGTCGCCGACGAAGCCACCTTCGGGATGGCGCAGGGGCAGGTTCCAGCTGTCGATGGACAGGCCCCTGCCGCGCTCGGCGGCGTGTCGTGCCATGGGGGTCTCCGGCGGGAAGCCCGACGCTAGCCGCGGCGACGTCGCGTCCGGGTCAAGGTCCGGCATCCGCGACCGACCCCGGACGACCCACCAGCAGGCCGCCGGCGCATGCGATCCAGCGCGAGCCGGGCGCGGGTTCGCGCCCGCCGGTGAACGCGGAGAACGCCGGCAGGATCGTCTGCAGGGCGTCGAACACGAAGGCCGGATGCCGCCCCGGAAGGCCCGGCAGCCGCACCACGGGATGCACGTGGCCGCAGACCAGGTGGCCCGCAGGCGCCGCGCGCGCCGCCGCCCGGTCCGGACCACCGCCCGCCTCCGCGGGGGCGTGGCGAAACCGGAAGGGCCCGTCGCGCACCTCGTCGGGGAGGTGCACCAGGCCGACCGCGTCCGGCAGCAGGCTGCGGTCGTGGTTGCCGGCGACCACGCTCGCCGTGCAGCCGGGGTGCGCGCGCAGCAGGGCGCGCCACTCGGCCTCGACCCGCGGATGCCGGGGACCGTGCAGGAAATCGCCGAGGATCCACAGCTCGCGCGCCGCGGTCGCGCGCATCAGCGCGTCCAGGCGCGCGAGGTCGTGCCCGGTGCCGCCGCTGGGCACGGGGATCCCGGCCGCGCGCAGCGCGTCGCCCTTGCCCAGGTGCAGGTCCGCCACCAGCAGGCGGGCGCGCGCCGGCCAGTACAGCGCACGGTCGGCGAGCAGGCGCATGCGCTCGCCGGCGAGCACGACGTCCATCGCCCCGGGCGCGACGTCAGCCATGCCGCGCCTCCAGCTGCTCGGCGGCACGACGCACGCGCGTGCGCCAGTCCTCGGTGCTGAGCTGGCCGCGCAGCGATTCCGCCCACAGCGGGAAGGACAGCGGAGTCAGGCCCCGCGGCCGGTGCAGGTCGAGCCGGCGCGCCCGGCAGCGTTCGAGCGCGGCCGCCAGCTGCTCCACGTCCAGCTGCGCTTCGAGCACTTCGCGCTCGGCCTGGGCAAGCAGCACGTGCCCCGGGTCGTGGCGCCGCAGCACGTCGAACAGCAGTCCGCTGGACGCCTGCAGCTGGCGCAGCGAGCGGACCGCGCGTCCCGGCAGGGACGGCGGCAGCAGGCCGGCGACGCGGGCGATCTCGCGGAACTGGCGGCGCGCGAGTTCGGCCAGGTTGAGGCTGGCGTGCAGGTCCTCGAGCAGTCCGTCGGGCGACAGCATGCGCGCCAGCAGCGCCGGGTCCGGCCAGGCCTCCGCCTGTGCGCCGAGGGCCAGGCCGTAGTCGTTCACCGCCCATGAGAACGTGTTCGGCGCCTCGCGCGCCCAGCGCAGCGCCAGCAGCGGCGCGAGGCCCTCGTGCACCGCCCGTCCGGCGAACGGGAAGACGAACAGGTGCCAGCCCTGGCGGGTGCGCGCGGCCTCCACCAGCAGGGTGCCCGGGCCGGGCAGCGCCGACAGCCGCGACTGCAGCGCGAGCAGGGGCGCCAGTGCGCGCATCTCGGGGCCGGCGGGCGGCTGCGCCAGGATCGCCTCGACCTCGGCCGCGAGCTCGCTGGACAGCGGCATGCGGCCTCCCAGCCAGCGCGGCACCGCGCCCTCGCCGCGTCCGGCGATGCGCACGTGGGCGGTCATGTCCTTCAGCTGCACCAGTTCCAGGGTGCGGCCGGCGAACTGGAAGCGGTCGCGCGGCCGCAGGCGCGCAACGAAGGCCTCCTCGACCACGCCGAGAGTGCCGCCCTTGAGGAAGCGGACCTGCACCCCGCCGTCGCTGGTGATGGTGCCGATGGACAGGCGGTGGCGGAAGGCGACGCGCCGGTCGCGCACGCGGTAGCAGCCGTCGTCGTCGCGGAGCACGCGGCGGTAGTCGGGATAGGACTCCAGCGCCGCGCCGCCGCGCACGATGAAGTCGAGCACGCCCTTCCAGGCGGCGTCGGACAGCCGCGCGAAGGCGTGCGTGCCCCGCACCTCGGCCAGCAGCGCATCGGGCCGGAAACCGCCGCCGAGGGCGAGCGTGACGCAGTGCTGGGCGAGCACGTCGAGCGACAGCCGCGGCGGCGTGCGCGATTCGATCCGCCCCGCCGCCAGCGCGCGCCGCGCCGCGGCGTACTCGGCCAGTTCCAGCGCATGCGTGGGCACGCAGACGACGTGCCCGGCCTCGCCCGGGCGGTGCCGGGCGCGTCCGCCCCGCTGCAGCAGCCGCGCCATGCCCTTGGGGCTGCCGACCTGGAGCACCTGGTCGACCGCGGGGAAGTCGACGCCCAGGTCCAGGCTCGAGGTCGCGACCACGCAGCGCACGCTGCCGTCGCGCAGCCCGGCCTCCGCCGCGGCACGCAGCGACGCGTCGAGCGAGCCGTGGTGCAGCGCCAGCGTCGCCGGATCGTCCAGCCACACCGACTGCAGCGCGCGGTGCCACAGCTCCGCCTGCGAACGGGTGTTGGTGAACAGCAGGCTGCTGCGCGCGCGCTGGAGCACGGCGGCCACGCGCTCGAGCTGCGACAGCCCCAGGTGGCCGGCCCAGGGGAAGCGCTCGCCGGCGCCGGGGAGCAGCGTCTCCAGCTTCATCCGCCGCTGCCCCTGCGCCGACAGGATGGCCGCGCCGGGGGCGTGCGGAAGAAGGACGTCGCGGGCTTCCTCCAGGTTGCCGAGCGTCGCCGACAGGCCCCAGGTGCGAACGCCCGGCGCCAGCGCGCGCACGCGGGCAAGGCACAGCTGCAGCAGCACGCCGCGCTTGTTGCCCAGGAGTTCGTGCCACTCGTCGACGACCACCGCGCGCACCCCGCCCAGGATCGCGTGCGCATCGGGATAGGACAGCGCCAGCGCCAGCGACTCGGGCGTGGTCACGAGCGCATCGGCCAGGCCGCGCCGCGCCAGGCGGCGGTCGCGGGCGCCGGCGTCGCCGGTGCGCAGCGCGACCGTCCACGGCACGGCCAGGGCCTCGATCGGCTCGCGCAGCGCGCGCACGGTGTCGGCGGCAAGCGCGCGCAGCGGCGTGATCCACAGCAGCCGCAGCCGCGGCGGCGCCCCGGGCGGAGCGCGCCGGGTCGCCGGTGCGGC
>LSQX01239891.1_pt3 | contig 39758 bp, 31 predicted proteins | sample 654561 | NCBI WGS metagenome assembly LSQX01 (sample SAMN04489861, study PRJNA283612) | anaerobic digester metagenome | isolation source: 4 biogas reactors fed with cattle manure at either 37C or 55C with and... | place: Denmark: Kongens Lyngby | collected 2014 | reverse complement strand
AATTGGTAAAGAACATCGAAGCCATTCGCGCTCAGCTGGCGAGCTTTATTAATCTCGAGGATGCTAGGCGCGGCCTCAACGTCGATAACTATGACTGGCTGAGCAAAATCAGCATGCTCGACTATCTGCGCGATTACGGCAAATATTTTCCCATCAACTATTTGTTAAATAAAGAAATTATTTCCAGCCGCCTTGAAAACGGAATATCATATACCGAATTCTCATATAACCTTTTGCAGGCTATCGACTTTCTTACCCTCTACCGCAATCACGGCTGCCGCATTCAAGTCGGCGGCAGCGACCAGTGGGGCAATTTGACAAGCGGGCTCGAACTCATTCGCAAAGTCGAAGGCGGAGACGCCAAAGTCGGCGTGATGACAAGCCACCTCATCGTCGATTCGACCGGCCGCAAATTCGGCAAGTCCGAAGGCGGTGCTCTCTATCTCGATTCAGAAATTACCAGCCCTTATAAACTCTACCAATACTTTATCAATGTCAGCGATGCTGACGCGATTCGCTATTTGAAAGTATTCACGTTTTTAAGTCGCGAAGAGATTGAAACTGCGGCGAAAGCTCACGAAGCAAATCCGGGTCTTCGCCAAGCCCAAAAAACGCTGGCTTATGAAGTTGTCAAAATCATTCATGGACAAGCGCGCGCCGAAGAAGCCATCAAGATGAGTGAATCACTCTTTTCGGGCGATTTCGTGACGATGAGCGAAAAAAATCTGATTGATGTTCTCGGCGATTTGGAAGTTAAAGTCGACTCCGGCATCATTCTTGAAGATGTCCTGATTGCAGCTAAAGCCGCCACTTCGAAGCGTGAAGCCCGCGAATTTTTAAAAGGCGGAAGCATCGCGGTCAATGGTCAAAAAGCAGTTGATGGCACTATCCAATTGACCGGCGCTGATGCCTTGCACGGCAAGTATTACGTCTTGCGTCGCGGCAAGAAAAATTACTATCTCATCAATGTTCGCTAGTTGATTTCTTGAAAAAAAGACCCATAAGGGTCTTTTTATATTGACTATTAGCTTTGCAGCGTTACAGCAAGCGGTTGTAGTACTCGATGATCTGCGCTTCGACTATTTCTTGCGGTAATTCGTTGCGCTCTGGAGCGCGTAAGAAGGTGCCTTCAAGTTTGACGGCATCGACCTTGACATATCCGACGGCTGACGGTTTGCTTTCAAGCGCTTCTTTGACGACTTTCAAGTTTTTGCTTGATTCGCGAATGGCGATGACATCATTAACCGAGCAAAGATATGACGAGATGTCGACTTTTTTACCGTTGACGGTGACGTGACCATGGTTGACGAGCTGTTTGGCGCCGCGGCGCGTTCTTGAAAAGCCCATTCTGAAGACGAGGTTATCAAGTCGCGATTCCAAAATGCGGAAGAAAGCGATGCCGGTGACTTCGCTCGACTTGGTGGCGATGGCGAAGAGGCGGCGGAATTGGCGTTCATTAACTCCGTACATATGACGAAGTTTTTGTTTTTCGACTAATTGCTTTCCGTATTCAGAAGGTTTTCTTTTGCGGGCGTTGCCGTGTTGGCCGGGACCGTAAGATCTCTTGCGTAATTCTTCGCCTGTTTCAAGCGTCGAAAAACCGAGCCGGCGTGAGCGTTTGTAATCCGAACCAGTGAATCTCATGTTCTATTCTCCTTTCCTTATATTTTGCAATATAAAGCAAGAGGTGCAAATTCCATCCTTCGGATGTCTGGGATATTATTTCACCGTTGAGCTTTGGCTACTCTATCACATTTGTTCCCGACATCGGACAAGGCGTATTTACATGCTGCATTACATGCAACGATAACTATAGAGGAAAGACGCCGATTAGTCAACAAAAAGAAATGGTGGCGGGCGCAACCTTAATATTTAATTAAAAAGACGTTCTTTACGCCTTTTTGGTAATGTGTGCCGAGGCGATTGAACAAAAATATCATCTGGTAAAAAAGACGAAATGATTTTTGAAATAGCCCCGGATGGATGCTATAATCTTTACAAGGTAAAAAAACATGATCAACATCCCGACCGTCATTTTATTAGGCACGACTGGAATCGTGTTGATTGCGATCGGAGCGGCGCTGATTTTAGGTGCCGTTATCTTTTTGCTCTACAAATTCGTCATCGTTCGCCACGTCGCCCGCAAACAAGTGCGTGAGCTGGAACGGCGTTTTGAATACCTTCACGCCTTGCTGATCGGCCAGGACGCCCAATACGTCAAGCGCCTGGAAATCATCTCGCGGACAAATCTCCTCTATGTTGAACTGCACACTCAGTACCTCAAGCGTTTTAAAGAATTGCGGGATCGCTTTGACGCCCAGGCGCAAAACACGATTAACGGCTTAAAAGATCTCGTCGATGAAGGGAAATACAAAGCCCTCAAAGTCGCCTATCCCGAAGGCAAAGGCATCATTGAGACCTACGAAAAGCACGTTAATACTCTCAACAGCGATTTGATTTCCGTCGTCAAGCCTGAAGAGGAAGCCCGCCAAGCCTCTCTTTCTTTGAAAGAGGAATTGCGGAGAATTAAACAGGATTACTATTCAAAGCAAGGCGATTTACAGTTGGTCATCTCCTCTTTTGACGCTGTTTACGAATATATCGACGGCCTTTTTGACGAGTTCGAACAATTCGTCGAATCAGCCCAGTATGACGACGCCAATCTTTTGTTGCCGCAAATCTCTAAAGCGATTAAGGAAGTTGGCAGAGTTTTGAACAAACTCCCCAATCTCTGCGCCTTGGTCACGACTGTCATCCCTGATAAAATCGCCTCTTTGATGAATGCTTACGAAGAGATGGCTGACGCTAAATATCCCCTTCATCATCTGATCGTTAAAAACAATATCTATGATATGAACCGCGAATTAGAGGTTCTGACCAAGAAAATCAAAAGTTTTGAATTAAATAACGTCAATGATTCGCTCGACAACATCATCGCCCGCATCGATGAGTATTTCATCCTCTTTGAAGAGGAGAGGAAAGCCCGCGTCATCTTTGATGCCGAATGCGAAGATATCTATGTCGTCGTCAACACCCTCGAAAAGAAATTTATCCGCCTTTGCAACACGATTCCGGAAGTTAAGAAAATTTATGTCATCAGCTCGGGTTACGCCAACCGTGTCAACGAGATTCAGAGCGAAATTAATAAAGTCGGTGCCACCAAACGATCGCTCGATACTTTTATTCACTCGTCCACCAAGCAGCCCTATTCAATTTTGGTCGGCAAAATGCATGAACTCCGCGATGAATCAAATCTCGCTTTGTCGATGATGGAAGACTTTCAAATTTACCTCGACTCCTTAAAGGCGACGGCCGAAGGTGCCTATGAGCTCATTTATAACTTTTATCACCGCGTCAAAAAAGCCGAAAAGATCGTCCGCGATATCTCCCTTGATAAGTTCACTGAGAAATATGGCGAATCCCTCGACAAAATCTATGGTGCGCTCAATACCGTCAACGAAGTTCTTAATATTCTTCCGATCGATATCGGAACAGTCACCAAAAACACTGAATGGCTCAGCGACGAAGGCGATAAAGTCATCAATGAAATCGAGAGCGAAAACAACATGATGTCGCTTGCCGAATCAGCTATTTTATACGCTAACCGCGACCGTCAGCACCTCAGCGACATCCATCATCTCGTCTTGCAAAGTGAGGCCCATTTCTACGAAGCCAATTTTGAAAAAGCCTATGTCGATACGAGCAATGCTCTCCGCAAGTTGCGCCAGGGCGGTGGCACGAGCAATTAGGTTTTGTCTTACATAAGGGCATCATGATTTATTTAGATAACGCTGCCACGACCAAACCGCGGCGCGAGTTACTTGATATTTTTCAAAAGATTGAAGGCGAGTTTTTTGCCAACGCAAATAGCGCCCACCAAGCGGGTCGCGATGCCGAAAAATATGTCGCCAAAGCGCGAAGCATCATCCTCGGCGCACTCGGCGTCACGGAAACGCATCGCGTCGTTTTTTGTTCATCGGCGACCGAAGCGAATAATCTGGCGCTCAAAGGCTTTGCCCTTAAACACAAAAAACGCGGCGATCATCTCATCATCAGCAACATCGAGCACCCCTCCGTTATGGAGTGCGCATGTCAACTCCGCGATGCCTTCGGTTATGACCTGACGATTCTCAACGTCAATCACAAAGGCTTTGTTCGCCCCGAAGATGTCCGGCAGGCTTTAACTAAAAACACCGTTCTCGTCTCGGTTATGGCTGTCAATAATGAGATCGGCAGCATTAATCCGATCAGCGAAATCGCGGATATCGTCCATCGCCATTCACGCGCCGTCTTGCACGTCGATGCGAGTCAAGCGGTCGGTAAAATTTCACTTCCTTATTCGGATATTGATCTGCTCTCGATTTCCGGGCATAAAATCAACGGGCTTAAAGGCAGTGGAGCCTTGCTCATCGGCAAAAACATCGAACTTATTCCCCTTTTGAGCGGAGGCGGTCAGGAGTATGGTCTTCGAAGCTCGACGATCAGCCCGGCTCTGGCCTACACGCTGGCACTAGCCGTCAAAGAAGCGGTGGCCGATGAAAAGAAACACGGACGGTTCATCTCCTCGCTCAATTCACTTCTCAGAAGTTATTTCTTAAAGAAAGAAAATATCGTAGTCAACAGTCCCGAAAAAGCCTCGAGCCATATTTTAAATGTCTCGCTCACCGACAAAAAAGCCAGCGTTGTCGTCGAGGCTCTCTCCAATCAGGGAATCATGATTTCGTCGGTCAGCGCCTGCCACGCCAAAGCCGCTTCGATGTCGTATTCGGTGCGCGCCCTCGGCCGCAGCGAGAACTTGTCCAAAAATACTTTGCGAATCAGTTTTGACTATCAAACAACCATGGAAGATATCGAAGTTTTTATGCATGCTTTCGACGACGTACTGGAGCGCATTCGCTCATGAATTACGATCGCATTATGGTTCGCTACGGCGAACTGTCGACCAAAGGTCGAAACAAGATGGATTTTGTCAGACTTCTCGCCGACAACATCCGCAAGAAGTTAGCCGATAATTTTGCGGATGTTAAACTCGAGACACGCTTTGATCATATCTATGTCCTCATCGGCAACAACGATTGCTACGCCATGGTTAAAGAACTCCAGGAAGTAAGCGGCATCAACTCTTTGTCTCTCGTCAGCAAAATTGAAAAGGATATTGATCAAATTAAAAGGCGAGCTCTAGACATGGTTTTAGAAAAAGAAGCCGCGACTTTTAAAGTGCGGGCGAAAAGAAGCGATAAGACTTTTCCGATCATCAGCGATGAAATCAACCGTCTTGTCGCCAAAGAAATACTTATCAACACGAACTTAAAGGTCGATGTCAAGAACCCGGACTTAACGATCGGAATTGAAGTCCGCCACGAAGGCGTCTATCTTTCCTTGGAGACATTTAAGGGAGCCGGCGGTTATCCGCTCGGCATCGCCGGCAAAGTTATGATGATGATCTCGGGCGGAATTGATTCGCCGGTTGCCGCCTATCTTTTGATGAAGCGCGGCGTCACCGTCGAATGCGTTCACTTCGCCTCTCCTCCCTATACAAACAGCGGCGTCATCGACAAGGTGATCGATCTGCTCAAATCATTAGCTCGCTATCAGGAGCAGATTCGCCTCCACATCGTCCCCTTTACAAAACTTCAAGAGGCAATTTACGACCATGTCGACGAGAGCTATGCGATTACTATTATGCGGCGCATGATGTATCGCATCAGCGCCGACCTCGCGACGATTCGCAAATGCCAGGCGATTGCCAGCGGTGAGTCAATCGGACAAGTCGCAAGTCAGACGCTCAAGTCGATGCGCGTCATCAACGAAGTGACAAACATGCCGGTTCTTCGTCCGCTTGTCACCTTTGACAAAAATGATATTATTCACATATCGAAGCTTATAAAAACATATGATATTTCAATTCGCCCCTTTGAAGATTGTTGCACGATTTTCCGTCCGCAAAACCCGCGCACGAAACCGAATTACAAGTCGACAATTTGGCTCGAGCAGCAGTTTAATTACGAGGCTTTAATCGTCGAGGCTATAAACGGCACAGAATCGAGAATTATTTCTGCAAATTGCGGAGATTTGTAGCTCTTTTGCTAATTAATATGAACCAAAAAAAGGTCGCAATTTGCGACCTTTTTCAGATTTTTGCTTATTACTTAACAGCGGCTTTTTTACTGACTTCAACAAGCTGTTTAAAGGCCTCGAAATCATTGATTGCCAACTCGGAAAGCATCTTGCGGTTGATGTCGACTTTAGCAAGCGACAAACCATTGATGAAGCGGGAGTAGGAAATATCGCACATTCTGCAAGCGGCGTTGATGCGCTTGATCCAGAGTTTGCGGTAATCTCTTTTGATTTTCCGACGGTCGATGTAGGCATACATCAAAGAATGCATGACTTGTTCTTTGGCCGTTTTGAAAAGTAAGTGTTTACTTCCGAAATATCCTTTAGCTCTTTTTAAAACTTTTTTGCGTCGGGCACGCGTGACGGTGCCGCCTTTTACTCTTGCCATTCAGGGCACCTCCTATTTGATGATGAGAAATTTAATGCGTTTGTAGTCGCTGTGAGACACGAGGCGCGCCTTTCTCAAATGGCGCTTTTGTTTGGTGGTTTTACGCGGGGCTAAGTGTGAAGTGTACGCCGCGTGGCGTTTCACCTTGCCGCTGCCAGTAACTTTGATGCGTTTCATCAAAGCTCTTTTGCTTTTCATTTTTGGCATGTTGTCTTCTCCTATTTTTTGATTTTTGAAGCGAGAATCGCGGTCATCCATCTTCCTTCGAGTTCGCCTTCTTTTTCGACGGTAGCGTATTCCTGAACGAGTTCAATGAATTTGTTGAGAACTTCTTTTCCGACTTCCGGATGGGCCAGTTGACGTCCGCGGAAGCGCACGCCGACTTTGACTTTGTTGCCATCCTGCAAAAAGCCGATAGCTCCTTTGACCTTCACCATTAGATCATGTAGTCCGATCTGCGGTGTCAGCTGAACTTCCTTGATTTCGATAATCTTTTGGTTCTTGCGGCTTTCTTTGGCGCGCTTTTGCGCTTCGAAGCGATATTTTCCGTAGTTAAGTATTTTGCATACTGGCGGATTGGCATTGGGCGCGACGCAGAGCAAGTCCAGTTCGTAGTGGCTCGCCATATCGTTGGCGGCGCGTGAACTCATCTTGCCAAGCGAACCGCCATCGGGTCCGATGACGAGAACTTCGGGAAAGCGAATCCGTTCATTGACGAGGTCGTTGTTTGCCTCCGGACGTTTTTGTCCAGGGTTCATGGGTAAGTTAGCTATGGTCGATCAACTCCTTTTTTTCTTGTAAATAAAACGGACGCTAGCAAGCGCCCGTTATTTGAAAACTTTCGTTTTGTAGCATTGACCAATTAACATTGTTAATCTGGTGAGAAGCAGGCGCATCTTCTTTCTACGTTTAATCTACGCCGGTAATATTAACATTGCTACGCAAGCGTGTCAAGCATAATCAGTAATGTCGTTTGGAGGCGATTTCCTCACTGATGAGTCCGGCGAAATCGCCTTGCGAAACGGTGACCTGTTTTTCTTGTCCGTAAAGGCGATAAGTAACGGTCTGATCACGCATTTCGTTATCGCCGATGACAATCGTGTAAGGTATTTTTCTGACTTGTGAATTGCGGAGTCGGAAACCGACCTTTTCTTCGGAATCATCAACACTTGCGCGAATACCTAAACCGCGGAGATGGGTCGCGACAGAATGCGCGTATTGACCATGCAGTGAATTATTGACCGGAATGAGATTAACCTGAATGGGGGCGAGCCACGTCGGGAAAGCGCCGCCATAGTGTTCGATCAGGATGCCGATAAAACGCTCAAGGCTTCCAAAGAGGGCGCGGTGGAGCATGACGGGGCGAACTTTTTCTCCGCGCGAGTCAATGTAAGTAATATCGAAGCGCTCCGACAAATTCATGTCGAACTGAATCGTGCCGCACTGCCAGATGCGACCCATCGAATCGCGGAGTTTAAAATCGAGTTTAGGCCCATAGAAAGCGCCATCGCCTTCGTTGACGATATAGTTGCGGCCGATGGCCTTGCAGGCGTCTGCCAGAGCTTTTTCGGAACGGTTCCAGTTTTCGATGGAGCCGATGTATTTCTTTTCAGGCCGCGTGCTTAATTCAATGTGATAGCTGAGCCCGAAGATAGAATAGACTTCATCATAGAGTTTAAGCATTCTGACGACTTCGGCGACCGATTGATCCTCACGGCAATAAATATGCGCGTCATCCTGAGTAAAAGCCCGGACGCGAAAGAGGCCGGAGAGAGCCCCGCTGGCTTCGTGGCGATGGACTAAGCCGAGCTCGCCGACGCGAATCGGAAAATCCTTATAGGAATGAAGCTCATTTTTGTAGACTAATAAACTGCCGGGGCAGTTCATCGGTTTGATGGCAAATTCGCGGTCGTCAATCTGACTAAAATACATATTCTCGCGATAGTTTTCATAGTGGCCGCTCGTAATCCACAATTCTTTAGAAAGCATGGTTGGCGTCTTTATAAAGACGTAACCCTCTTGCTCGTGTTTTTTATACCAGAAGTTTTCAAGTTCGTTGCGAAGGATCATGCCATTGGGGAGCCAAAACGGAAAACCGGGTCCGTATTCAGAAACCATGAATAAACCCAATTCTTTTCCTAAGCGGCGGTGATCGCGCTTTTTGCGTTCTTCAAGAATTGCTAAGTGCTTATCCAATTCTTCCTTAGAAAAGAAAGAAGTGCCATATATTCTGGTCAACTGTTTGTTGTCGGAGTTACCACGCCAATAAGCACCGGCCAGGCTGGTCAGTTTAAAGTGGCGGACAAAACTCGTGTTAGGCAGATGCGGCCCAGTGCATAAATCGAAGAAGTCGCCTTGTTCGTAAATCGAAATATTAGCGCCGATTTCCCGAATTAACTCGACTTTATATGGGTTTTTGGCAAAGAGTTCGAGAGCCTCCTCGAGGGATACCTCTCGCCTGATGATGCGATGATTTTCTTTGGCGACCTTGTGCATCTCGTTTTCGATGGCGATTAAGTCGGCGTCCGTGATGGTAACGGGGAAATCGATATCGTAGTAGAAGCCCTCATCAATACTTGGCCCAAAACCGATATGGGCATCGGGATAAAGGCGCATGATGGCGTGAGCCAGTAGATGGGAAGTCGAATGATTTAAAAGTTCGAAAGCCTCTTGATCGCCTTCGGTGACCACTTCAAAGTGACCATCTTGGGGAATTTTTGAATGCAGATCAAAAAGTTTCCCGTCGAGGCGATAAGCCAGCGCCTTTTTGGCGAGGCTGACGCTGATGCGACTGGCGACGTCATAACCGCTTAGTCCGGATTCGATGGCGAGTTCATCACCGCTTGGAAGGATTAATTTCATAACTTGCTCCTTTTAAATAAAAAACGCCCATCATAAGGACGCTTTCACGTGGTACCACCCTAATTCATATCATTGATATGCACTTATTTCTCTTAACGCGAGTGACGTTCAATTTTTCATTGAAGGCTCAGAAGTGGTTTCGCATTATTTTCCAGAAACCTCGCACCAGATGGTTTCCTCTCTGCTCGGAAAGTGACATGCGACATGTCTTCGTCTTTGCGCTTACAAGTATATTGACTAATTTAGTTTTAGTCAATTATTTAACATGGAAAAGCCGTAGCTGGCTGAGCCGATGATGCCGGCATTTTGAAAGAAATAACACTCTCGAAGATTGAGATCGGGATGAAGTTTAATCAAGTCGTTCCAGAAGACATCTTTAGAATTGAAGACGCCTCCGGTGATGGCGATGATATCAGGATGGTAATCGGACTTGATGTAGGCTAAGAAATCGCCGAGAATCGCCAGCCACTCTTTGTAAACAAGCAAAGCTTTCCTGTCTTTGGCGACGACTAGTTCAAAAAAATGAAGGCTGTTATTTATTTCAAGATCATACATCCTCGCCAGATTAGCGAGACCGGTTCCGCTGGCGAAATACTCATAGAATTTCTTTTCTCCCTTGTAGGTGTAAGGAGTGTGGCCGATTTCAAAGGGCGTCTCATCGAAATTTTTATCGGTGACAAGAGCCCCGCCAAGGCCGGTTGAGATAGTGATAAAAAAGACGCGGTGATAATTTTTGCCGCTGCCGAGCGAAGCTTCGGCAAAGCAGGCCATCTCGGCATCGTTGCGAATGAAGACGGGCAGGCCAAACTCGCGGCGGAGAATATCGCCAAGAGGAATATCTTGAATGTGGATATTGGGGAGATCGACGACATATCCGCCGTCTTTGATCGGGCCGGGAATTCCTAGTGAAAGTCCGATAATATTTTCGAAATTTCCGCCCAAATCCTTGATGGCGGTGATGATCGAGGCAACAAATTCATCTTTTTTATAAAGGATTGTTCGCCGCGACACGCTCCTGACGATTTCATAGTCTTCATTGACGAGCGCAAAGCGGGAATTGGTGCCGCCGATATCAGCGCTGATGATCAATCTCTCATCACTCATATCTATCTGTTTACCATGCTGATTAAGCGGTGGATGTCTTCGTGGGTCTTGCGCGGGAGAGCAAAGGCTTCGTCGAAAGTGAAGTGGACGATATCGCCGTTGACCACACCGACGACGACATTGCGAATACCCTTGACGATGATTTCAATAGCATAGACGCCCATCCGCGTCGCCAGGACGCGATCGTAAGCGGAAGGGGAGCCGCCCCTTTGGAGGCGTCCGAGCACCTCCGCCCGCGTCTCAAAGCCTGTTTCCTGCGTCACTTTTTCCGCGAAGGATAAAACGTTTGGAAATACTTTTTCGCTGACGATGATTAATGAGTGCTTTTTCTTGCCAGTGCCGAGCGCTTTGATGCGATCCATAATCTCGCTTTCGCTATATGGGTGTTCGGGCGTGATGATCATCTCCACGCCTTCGGCGACACCCGAAAACAAAGCAAGATCGCCGCATTTATTGCCCATCACCTCGATGATCGTGCATCTTTGATGAGAGGCGGTCGTGTCGCGAAGCTTATCGACGCACTCACAAATCGTGTTCAAAGCGGTATCAAATCCGATCGTGTAATCGCTGGACGATAAGTCGTTATCAATCGTCCCCGGCAAACCGATGCAATTGATGCCCAGTTCCGATAGTTTTTTAGCTCCCATATATGTGCCATCACCGCCGATGACGATCAGGGTGTCGATGCCGAAATTTTTGAGTTGCTCGACGCCGATTAAGCGAGCGGCTTCTTCTTTAAATTCCCGGGAGCGAGCACTTTTAAGAATTGTGCCGCCGCGATTGATGATGTCGCTGACAAAGTTGCGATCCACCTTTTCGATGTTTCCTTCGATCAAGCCTTTATAACCTTCGTAGATGACGAACATCTCCAGACCATTTTTTAAACCGGAGCGGACGATTGCCCGTATCGCGGCATTCATACCCGGGGCATCACCGCCGGAAGTTAAGACGCCAACGCGTTTTACCATAATAAAATTACCTCTATTGCTTCTTATTCATTATATATGAAAATCGTTAAAAAGTATGGATTTTGTCAATTTGAAAACGATTACATAAATTTGTGGAAAAAATCAGAATTTTGGCCAATGAGCATCGACAAAGGCCGATAGCATCGCTTAAGTTTCCGCTTTTTGATGGTGGAAAACTATTCACAATATCATAAAAAGTAGCGATGGCGTCGGCTTTTTTGATTCAATTGTCCGCGTGGCCATGCTATAATTTGTGGCATATTAGGTAGCAACGATGGATTACATTAGCGAAAAAGATTATTACGAGACGAGGCCGGCTTCATTAATCAGCGACATCGATCGCGAAGTTTTAAGCGAACTCTATCAGCCTTTAATCGGTCATAAAAGCGTCGGCATTTTTCTTTCTTTGTTTCACGAAAAGATGAAGGCGAGCGAAATCGATACTTTTGATCACGCTCATCTCTTCGATAAGATGCAGATGTCGGCCGGTGAGTTTTTTACGGCGCGCCGCGCTTTGGAGGCGGTCGGCTTACTGCGCACCTTCTTTAAAGAAGAGGGCGGAATCCGTTACTATATCTATGTTTTATATGCCCCCAAATCACCTCGCGAATTCTTCGATGATGTTCTCTTTAAGGGACTGCTCATTAAGTATGTCGGCGAAAAAGAAGCCAAGCGCCTCGCCCTCTCCTATAAGGTCGATTTTCAGACGAAGGGTTTTGATGATATCACCTCCTCCTTTGTCGAGACATTTCATCCCGATTACGATAGCCCGGTCTTTCGCAAAGATTTAAAGGTCGAAGTCAAAGGGCGAAAATCCGGCCGCATCGACACATCTTTTGATTTTGATGACTTTTTCAGCGCCCTTGATAAACACGGGCAGATAAAGCGCGAGGTCTTAACTAAAAAAGACCTGAAGGAGATTGAGCGATTGGCCGCTCTTTTCTCCCTTGACGAACTGACGATGGCGGAGATTGTCGTCGACGCCTACGATCCCGATAACAAAGCTCAGCGGATTAATTTCCAGCGCGTCTCCGACCGGGCGAAAGAAGAAGTCAAATTTCCATTCTTTCATCGAAAGAGCAAGGGCGAAAAAAGCCATGTCACCAGCGATAGTGAATTGGCCAGCAAGATTAAACTGATGGATGCTATGGCTCCGGGTGAGTATTTGCGCATCAAACAAAATAATACGGCTCCCAGCCGCTCCGACTTAGATATCGTCGATGATCTTTCCAAGAACTTTGGCTTCTCGCATGGCGTCATCAACGCTCTTGTCGATTATGTCTTGGCCAAAAACAAAAACGTTCTGTCGCGGCGATACACCGAAAAAATCGCTTCCTCACTTGCCCGCGAAAGCGTCACGACCGCGATTGACACGATGAATTATCTAACCAAGATAAACTCCGCCTGGAAAACGAGCAAGCCATCGGTTATCAAAACCGCCGGCGGTGATGATAAAATAAAAGAAGAGGAAATCAGCGATGAGGAACTCGAGAGCATACTGGCCCTTCTCGAAGCGAAAAAGGATTGATGAAAATGGATAAGATCAAAGTACCGTTATTTGAAAAGACGGAACTCGATAATTATATCGACGAGATGATCGATGAACTGCGCAAGGATGTCGAAGTTTATGAAATTATCAAGCAGACGATGAATCCGACACTGAAAACGGTCCGCGAGAATATTTCCAAGTTCATCGCCTTTAAAGAAGATTACGACTATTGCCGGAAATGCCCGGGTGTCGATAATTGTCGCAAAGCGACACCTCATCTCCAGCTGCGCCTGGCTAATGATGACGGCATCATCGAGCGCTCCTTTGCCCCGTGCGACAAAATTTTGAAACGGATCGAAATCGACAGCAAATACATCTACGCCGATTTTCCTGAAGAATGGAAAGAATCATCGCTAAAAACTCTTGATAAAACGACTGAGAGAAATCGCATCATTCGCCTTTTCAGCGAAATCGTGCAAGGCCATTCATATCGCTGGGTTTACAGCCGCGGCGGACATCGCGTCGGCAAGTCGTTTTTGATGGCCACCCTGGTCAATGATTTTATCGCCATCACCAAAGCGCCGGCGGCCTTTATCAACTGTGCGAATCGCATCAAAGAGATTCATGATTTATCCTTTAACGATAAGAGTGCTTTTGCGAAAAAAATCGTTGAACTGTCGAGTCTTCCCCTCCTCGTCTTAGATGATTTCGGCAACGAATACAAAAACGACTTTATCCGCGATACAATCGTTTTGCCGATATTAATCGAACGCGCCAAAAATCAGCGCCTGACTTTTTTTACTAGCGACTTCACAATTGATGAAATCGCCCAATTATATGAGACCAGCAAAGCTGGAGCCATTCGCGCCAAGCAGCTCGCCCGCCTTTTAAAAGAGATGGCGGAAGAAGAATTTGATCTAAGTGGCGTTTCCGCCTATTAACGCAAAATCCGTTTTAACTGCTTATATAATTTAAATAAAGACGACGAGTTGTCGACGACATACGTCGCCTTTTCTTTATCGCGAAGGGCGTCAAAGCCGGTGTTCAGGGCTCTTAACGTGGCGAGAGGAAGCCTCCGCTCGGCGAGGCGCTTAGCCTGAATGCTATCTTTGATATCTACGTAGATTGTCTCATCGCAGTAGTCATCGAGTTTAGCCTCAAAAAGAAGTGGCATTTCGATGGCTATTTTATCGTCATTATGGGCTTTTTTAAGCGTTTCAGCGACGGCTTTTTCAACGCGCGGATGCAAGATTTTTTCAAGGCGTCGCTTTTTATGTTCGTCGGCGATGATGACATCGACGATAAAGCGCTTGTCGATATTACCGCTTTCATCGACGACATTATTTCCGAACAGTTTGACAATCGATTCTTGAACTTTTTTATCTTGATAAAGATCTTTGACAATGGTGTCGCCGCTCAAGGTCAGATAACCGCGTTCACCAAAGAAAGATAGAACAGATGATTTACCCGATCCGATCGGACCGGTGATGCCGATGACATACGGCAGCGATGGGTTTTTCTGACAGCGGGGACAAAAAGTCGTGCCGCGCCCGCCGACGAAAATCTTGCGCATTCCGTGGTTGCAGCGCGGGCACGGAAGATTTTCTTTGCCATAGGCGTTGAGCTGCGTCTGAAAGCCGCCATCGATGCCCTGGCTCGGATGATAGCTGCGGATCGTTGAGCCCCCGCTTTTGATGGCCATTGAAAGAACCTTGATGCTGTTTTCGATGATCTCTTGCAGCTGGCTTTCGCTTATGCGATAAGCCGGTGTCTCGGGATGAATTAAAGAGAGATACAAAACCTCATCGACATAGATATTGCCGAGTCCCGCCATAAATGTCTGATCGAGGAGGACGGCTTTAATCGGAATCTTTTTCCGCGCCAATTTGGATAAGAGTGGCTTAATATCTTTAATATCAAAAGGCTCGGGACCCAAATTCGAAAGCGGAGGCGAAGCTTGGTAAGCTGAAGCACTAGAAAGCTTCATCAAACCGAATTTGCGCGTGTCGTTATATTCAAGGGCGCTATGATCGCTAAAAGTGAAGACGACGCAAGCGTGTTTATCATAAGTCTCGAGCATTTGCTCGTGATAAAAGTATTTTCCCTCCATGCGCAGGTGCGATAAAAAAACAATTTCTTCATCGAGATGAAAAATAAGAAATTTGCCAATTCGGGTTAGCTTACTTATCGTCTTTCCTCTCAGCGTCTTTGCAAAGTCAGAGGGGTCGCCTTCAATAGTATTGCGGTTAAATATCTCGATATTCGAGATTTTCTTGCCGATCACCAGTTTGGCGAGGATATTTTTTATTGTTTCGACTTCGGGAAGTTCGGGCATATTCTTTTTCCTCTATTTAGCGTCATACCACGTCTTGCCGACGCCGCCGTCAACTTTTAATTTAACATCAAGAGCGATGACGTTTTCCATGATTTCGCTTATTTCCGCGTGGACTTTATCGATTTCTTCGATGTGAACCTTAAAGAGCAGTTCGTCGTGAATTTGTAGCACGAGTCGCGTCTTATAGTTCTTCTTTTCTAGCATGGCTTGGACTTTGACCATCGCCAGTTTGATGAGATCGGCAGCCGTGCCCTGAATGGGCGCATTCATCGCCGCCCGGCGCGCGAATTCGCGTACCTGATAATTGCTGTCGTACAGTTCGCGGAGGTAGCGGCGGCGGCCAAAGAGGGTTGAGACATAGCCGTCCTTAAAAGCCTGATCGACGACATTTTGAAGATAATCGCTGACCTCGGGATAAGTATGAAAGAAGGCATCGATAATCCCTTTGGCTTCCTTGGGCGGAATCTCAAGTTGCTCGGCCAGACCCCAATCCGAAATGCCGTAGATGATGCCGAAATTAACGGCTTTGGCCTTGCGCCGGGCATTGCTGTCGGCACTGCCGAAGATGGCTCGCGCCGTCGCGGTGTGAACATCATCATCGCGATTAAAGACATCGATAAAAGCCTGGCACCGGCTCAATGAAGCGAGGATGCGCAGTTCGATCTGCGAGTAATCAAGCGAGAGAATCTGATAATTATTATCAGGATAGTAAAAAGCCTGGCGAATCAGCCGCCCTTCTTCATCGCGAATCGAGATATTTTGCAGGTTGGGCTCGCTCGAGGAAAGGCGTCCCGTCGTCGTGAGGGCTTGATTAAAGATGGCGTGTAACTTGCCGTCTTCGTGAATGTGGACGACGAGGCCATCGATATAGGTTGATAACAACTTGGCATATTTGCGGTATTCGAGAATTTTAGCGACGATCGGATGACGGTCGATGAGCTTTTTTAATGCGTCGACCGATGTCGAGTCCTTGCGGTTACTCGGTAAAGCGAGTTTTGTAAAGAGAATATCGCCGACTTGCTTGGGCGAGTTGATATTAAACTCTTCGCCGGCCAAAAGATAAATTTCCGATGTCAAAGCTTTTAAGTTTTCGCGGTAGTCAGCGCCGATTGTATCAAGGGCCTTCGCATCGAGAGGAAAGCCTTCGATTTCCATCTTGGCCAGGACGAGGGCCAGCGGCATTTCGATGTCTTCGTAAAGTTTTAAAGCCTCGTGTTTTTTTAGTTCCTCGATGACGCGGGCTTGCAGTTTTAAAGTTAAATAGGCGACTTTGGCGGTCCTAAGCGGATTCGATTCGTCGAAAAGCGAGAGTTCCCGGTCATCTTTTCCGTGGGCATCGACGCCGAAATAGTTAAGGATTGAATCGACGTTGTTTTTTAGCGAGGAGTCGAGGAGATAGGCGGCCAGCAAAAGGTCAAAAGACATGCCGCGAAGAGCGATGCCGAGGCGGTGGAGGGCAACGGTCGTCGCCTTGATATCAAAACACGATTTGCTGATCTTTTCATCCTCGAGCATCGTTTTTAAATCTTGATCGCGGACAGCGTCATCGAGGTTTATGTAATAGTGGTTGACGCCGTTGCTGAGGGCGAGTCCGAGAATCGGCGCCTTAAAATAATTGTCTTCCTTCATGTCGATGAAAAGGGCGATTTTACTACCTAATTCAACATTCTTAAACGAAGATATTTTCTGGTATTCAATCTTCACATCGCGTTCCGATTCAATCTTGTATTTGCTCGGCAGCCGATTCAGGAGCTGCTTGAGTTCGTAGCGCTGGCCAAATTGGTTAATCGTGTCAAAGACGTATCCTTGATACATAGTATCAGCGAGAGTAAAAGGCAACTCGATATCGGTTTTTATCGTCGCCAAACGCTTGGATAACTGACCGATTTTAGCGTGCTCGACGAGGTTTTGTCCGATCTTGCCGTCGATGTTTTTGGCTTCTTCGAGAATTTTTTCAAACGTGCCGTATTGCTGGAGGAGTTTGACGGCCGTTTTTTCGCCGATGCCGGGAATGCCAGGCAGATTGTCGCTGGCGTCGCCGCGAAGGCCTTTATAGTCGGGAATCTGCGCTGGCGAAATGCCGAATTCCTGGGGCATTGTCACCTCGTCCATCACCATGATGTTCGACATTCCGGTCTTGAGGATGTGAATGGCGATATTGTGGTCGATGAGCTGCAGAAAATCGCGGTCCGAGGTGTAGATGATGACCTGATGACCGGCTTTGCTGGCGACCTTGGCGATCGTCCCGCACACGTCATCGGCTTCATAGCCTTCCTGCTCGTAGACAAAGATTCCGAGTGAAGTCAGGAGTTCGCGGGCCAGGGGCATTTGGACGACGAGGTCGGCGTCAGTCGGCTTGCGGTTGGCCTTATACGCTTCAAACTCGCCGTTGCGAAAGGTTTTTTTGCCGACGTCGAAACCGACGATGATATGCTCTCCGCCCTTGAATGAAGAGATGATTTTATTGATCATGTTGCCAAAGGCAAAAAGGGCATTCGTCGGCACGCCCTCCTTAGTGCGCATGACTTTGGCGTTGGGACCATAAGCGGTGGCGTAATAGGCCCGAAAGAGCAAGGAATTTCCGTCGATTACATAAACTTTAGCCATGCTTATTCCTCCAGGGCGATGATTTCATTGGCGATAAAGACATTTTCGCGTTTGCGGTCCATGTAGCCGATGACGCGGACGATTTTTTTCTTCTGCAGAAACTCGTAGCTCAGGGCATAGGTTTTGGCAAAGATGGTGATGTCGATGTCGCCGCTGTCATCATAGATGTTAAGAAAAGCCATCGGCGTGCCGCTTCGCGTATTGATGACTTTAACGGTGCGAATCACGCCGACAATTTGCATCGTCGGGCTTTGCGACTCGCGGGCATCACTTATCGCGATAACCGGATATTTCTTGATGGCATCTTGTTTATAGGTGAGCGGTGAACCGGAAATCATCAAGCCGAGAGCCTCGTATTCGCGGTCGAGGTTATCAAGAGGATCATCAAACGCTTCCGTGTAGCGAGGCTTGCTGGAGAAGGGTAAATCGATAATCATCTGGCCATCCTTAGAATAGAGCATCGAGCCATAGCGGAGGGCGCTGTTAATCGTGGCGCGCAAGGACGAGCGCGAGATGGCGAAATTGTCGAAAGCGCCGGCGTCGATTAGTTTGCCAATCTGATTCTGGTTGATTTTGTAGGCGATCATCCGGGCGACAAAATCAAAGAAATCAGTGAAGGGTCCGCCATTATTGCGCTCTTTGATGATGGCGTCGACGAGAGCGCCGAGAACGCCTTTAACGGCGAACAGGGGAAAGATTAGCGCGCCGTCTTTGACGATGAATGTCTGACCCGAGCGGTTGATATCGGGATTGAGAATCTTGATGCCCATCTTGCGGACTTCATTGAGCGTCTCGTTGAATTTTGTGTCGTTGCTACCTGAAGAGCTACCCAAAATGGCGGCGTAAAATTCCGGTGTGTAATAGGTTTTTAAGTAGGCCATCTGGCAGGCTAAGACCGCATAGCAAAGCGAGTGGCTGCGGTTAAAGCCGTAATCGGCGAATTTGTAGATGAGATCAAAGACGGACTTGGCTTCGCTATGCGAATAGTTGTTTTTGATGGCGCCGGCGACAAAGTTTTGTTCAAGGCTTGATAGCTGGGCGCTGTCTTTTTTGGATATCGCGCGACGAAAGACATCAGCCTGACCATAGGAGAAGTCGGCCATCTTGCGGACAATCTGGGTGATTTGCTCCTGGTAGACGATGATGCCATAGGTGGAGGCGAGGATTTCTTCGAGAGCTTTGGAGGGATAGACGATCGGCTCCTTTTTCTTTTTGCGGCGGGCATAGCTCGGAATGTTATCCATCGGCCCGGGGCGAAAGAGCGCCAAGAGGGCGACGATATCTTCAAATCCTTCGGGTTCTAAAGTGGAGATGGCTTTTTTCATGCCAGCGGATTCGAGTTGAAAAAGCCCCATGGTCCGGCCTTCTTTGATGATGCGAATCGCTTTTTTGTCCTCAAACGGAATTTCTTGATAATTGAGGCTGATGCCGCGATTTTGGCGAATTAAAGATAAGCACTCATCGATGATGGAGAGATTGCGGAGGCCGAGGATATCCATCTTTAAGAAGCCTTGTTCTTCGAGGTAGTTCATCTCGTATTCGGCGATGTAATCGCCATTAAAATCCACATTGACGGGCAGGACTTCTTCGAGCGGTGAATCGTTAAGAATAATGCCGGCGGCGTGCAGTCCTGACTGGCGGGGGAGACCTTCGATTAAGGCGGCGAGACTCACGATATTAAGATAATACTTGTCGCTGTCGACCAGCTTCTTAAAAGCCGGGTTTTTGCGGTAGTTTTCGCGAAGCGAAGAATTGGCATCGATAATCAATTTTGAAATCATATCGATTTCGCGGGTTTCGATTTTGTAGACGCGGCCGATATCGCGGAGGGCTTGCTTGGCGCCGATCGTCTGAATGGTCATGATATTGGCGACTTTATCTCTTCCGTATTTGCTGCGCAGATAGTCGATGACTTCACTGCGGCGGACATCGGAAAAGTCGATGTCGATATCGGGCATCGATTGCCGCTCGGGATTTAAGAAACGCTCGAACAGCAAGTTGTGTTTTATCGGATCGCACGAGACGATGCCGAGGGCATAACTCACTAATGAACCGGCGGCGCTGCCACGTCCGGGGCCGACCGAGATGCCGTGTTCGCGGGCGAAGGCGACATAGTCGCTAACGATGAGAAAATAGTCGCTGTAACCCATCTTGGCGATGACATCAAGTTCGTAATTGAGGCGGGATAGGTATTCTTCGCCGATAACGGGTATTTTATTGCGTAAACCTTCTAATGCCTTATTTTTTAAATAAGCGTCACTTGTTATATCGTCGCTTTTCTGGTAGCGGAGAAGATGGCCGCGCTTCTCTTCAAAGCGAAAGGAGCTGAGCTTGAGCAATCGGTTGGTATTTTCGATTTCCTGCACGGTAAAGAAACGGGCTATTTCTTCTTTTGTCAGAAGGTATTCGCTTCCTTCGAGCTCTTGAATCGCCAACTCGCTATCATCGCGAATCGCTTTAGCAATTTCAAGGACAATCGCGTCTTTTTTTTCGATATATCTGATAAACGGAAAGGCGATGGTCTGATAGCCGTGAGTGCGGGCAAAATCGCGCATATAAGCGACAAATAATTCGTCTTCTTCAACACCGAATTCAATGCCTAAGTAAAAATGTTCGCCGAGATTGGAAACCGGCAGGAGAAAGTGCGGAATCTGGTCGCGTTCCGCTGCAAATAACGAATGAAGTTTTGAATGAGCGATGGCGAGAACGACCGCCAATCCTTCTTTATGGCGCCTGACCTCTTCATAAGTCAGGTTTCCGGTTCTTTTAATAAAAAGAATTTTGAGAAGATTTCGATAACCGACTTCATTTAAGGCGAAGAAGGAAAGTAAATTGTCATCGATGAGAAAGTCGACTCCGGCGAGGAGGTTTAACTTCTCTTGTTTTAAGGCTTTATAAAAATGCGGAACGCCGGAGAGCGAGTTAAAGTCGGTGATGCCCGAGCCCTTGAAACCGCGCTTCTTAAGCGCTTTAAGATAATTCTCTTCGGTGATTCCGCTTTGCAAAAACGAATAGCCCGTGTAGACGTGTAAGGGAATAAAACTCATATATTATATCTTAGCAAAAAGAAGGGGTTATTTGAAATAAAAAGGTATCGATAACCGACACCTTTTTAAATCTATAATCTACCTATTCGACAAATAAATTGTCGAGATCTTGTATGAACTCGGGTAGGACATCGAGGCTCTTGAGTTTGGCGCCGGAAGCCTGGGCGTGGCCTCCGCCTTCATATTTGGCGGCCACTTGGTTAATTGTCTTCTCTTTGCTGCGAATCGAGACGCGGTAGCACTTGTCTTTAGCGTCTTCAGTGATTGAACACCAGACATTGATACCATCGATATTGGAGAAGAGATTGACGTTTTCCTTACCTCTTTCGGTCGTGATATTCAGCTCTTTTTGAACTTCGGAGCTCAGCACATAGTAGGCGACGCCGTGCTCGCTGACATGAAAGTTATTGAGGACGTAAGCGGTGACGCGGAGGTCTTCGATCTTTTTAAAATACATCTTTTTATAGATGTCGCTTAAGACAAAGCCGGTTTTGACTAGTTCCTTGGCGATTGCAAAAGTGTGGGGAGTGGTCGAGTTATACTGAAACCGTCCCGAGTCTCCGGCGAGGGCAATGTAGAAATAGGAGGCGGCCTGTTTGGTTAAGATATAGTTTCCTTTGATTGAAAGAATTAGATTGACGACGACTTCGCTGGCGGCCGCCATCGAGGTGTTGACGATGCTCGTCTTACCGAAATCTTCGACATCGGGGTGATGGTCGATTTTGATTTTGTACTTCGCCTTTTTCCATCGGGGATCGGCGATGCGCGAAGTGTTGGCGGTATCGATGATAATCGCCAAAAATGGTTCTTTGAACCACTCGTCATTTAAACGCTCGGTTTCTGGAAAGAGCCGCGGCGTGAAAGTGACGTGGTTATCACCTAAAAAATGGACCTCTTTATTTGGAAAATTGTCTTTGATCCAAGTGTAGAGCCCCATCTGGGTACCCATCGCATCAAAATCCGGCATGATGTGGCGGAAGATGGCGATGCGGTCGTATTTGATAATGTTTTTGATGATGCGGTTATGCTCTCTTTTGTAAGCTTTGGCTTCTTCTAGAATAATCGCATCTATTTTTGATGGCATATAATTTCTCCTTATTAGCACTTCTATATATTAAATGATAAGTATCGCCATTAAAAGAAAAGCGCAAGAAAAAGGCGACTCTTGCGAATCGCCTTCAACTTTTGTTGTTTTGTTTTCTAGTTCAAAAACAATTATAGAGTAAAGCCGTAATCAACTGGGTCGAAGAGGTAAGCGGCATCGCTACCATCAGCGGCGCGGAGGCCATCAACGGCGGGGACGACGACTGCATCCGGAGCCTCGGATGAGAATTCGTGATACATAACGCCATAGATAAAGGCCCAAGATTCGCCGAGGAGCTCTAAATCAAGAGCTTCGATTTCGGCTGGTGTAAGCGGATCGCTAGGAGCGGGATCGCCCTCTTCCCAGTTCAAATCTTGATAAGTCCAGTTAATGAAATGATCACTATAGGTATAAACTGAATCAAGAACGCCATCAGCGTTAATGTAGGCTTCAAAGCCCCAGACTTCACCGCGGTCGATGTATTTGCCAGGACCGGCGGCATTGCCAACGGCTTCGGCGCTATAAAGTCCGAACCATGAACCTAATGTGTAATTTACGAGGTGTAAATAGACATCATCAGTTTCGGAATCGACGAATTTGTCAGCTTTTTGAATCAAGGTGACTTCAGCGAAATCATCCGGTACGACAAAAGCGGTGGAAGCTAGTTCAGCAAGAGCGCCATAGTAGAATAAATCGCCACTATTGACGAAATCTTTGAAGAGAGCAACATCGACATCAGCGACGGGAGCGGTGGCTAAGAAAGAATAGTCATCGGCTGGATCTTCGTTGACAACGTTTGCCATGTAGACATTAGTGTCATCTTTCCAAATGGTTGTGACTTCGCTAATATCAGGAACGGCTTCACCGAGGACATAGCCGCCGGCACCATCGGATTCGGCAAGGCTTAATTCGGTTTCGACTGCGACTTGGACGACATCGCCATCAACGGCGCCAGCGCCAGCGATGTATTCCATGTAACCTTGAGAGCCATCGGTTAGGATGCGCGGTTCAGCTCCGCTCATTCCTTCGAAAGCGCTCTGCTGAATACCAAGTGTGGCATCGCCGAGGTTAGCATAGATCGAGGTGAGACCAGCTTCATCAACTTCGCCAAGAGGAAGTCCGGCAATTATGTCTTTAAGCGCGGATTCTTCGGCTTCGCTAGAAGATTCTGATGAGGTGTCACTTGATGTATCGCCTGATGTGTCGCCCGAACTAGAAGTGTCGGTCGGATTGCAGGCCGCAAGGGCAAAAACAGCAAGCAAAGCGACGGGTAGTAAATTTTTTAATTTCATTACAATTCTCCTTTCGTTGTAAATTAAAATTGCTATTATAGTAGTTTCGAACAAAAAAGATGTCAACAATAAAATACTTTATTTGAATGACGGAAATGATGAAAGCGGTTTTATCGTAACAGTATTACTATGTAATAAGAATGAAGACCTATTTTGAAATTAGATTATAAGCATCGCGGGCGATCATCACCTCTTCATCCGTAGGGATGAGGGCGACTTTGACCTTGCTTTCCGGCGTCGACAAGAGGACGGAGACGCCACGTGAGCTTTCATTAATTGTTTCATCGATTTTCACGCCGAGAGCCGGTCCGATCTCCTCGATGACCCTTGAGCGGAAGTAGGCGGAATTTTCGCCGATGCCGGCAGAGAAAATAATTAAGTCGGCGCCGCCGAGGCGGACAAAGTACTGACCGATGTAATCGGCGATGCGACGGTTGAAGAGCGCATCGGCGAGCACGGCGCGGGGGTTGCCATTCTCCATCGCTTTCAAGACATCGCGGGAATCATTGGAGACGCCCGAGACGCCCAGAAGACCGGATTTCTTATTGAGAATCTCATAGACCTCATCGATGCTTTTATTGAGCTTTTTGCATAAAAAGTAGACGACCGAGGGATCAATATCGCCAGTGCGGGTGCCCATCATGATACCACCAAGAGGGGTGAGACCCATCGATGTGGCCACGCATTTTCCATCTTTGATGGCGGCGATTGAGGCCCCTGAGCCGATGTGGCACGTGATGATTCGTGGATGTTCGACATCAGGAATTAACTTGCGACCTTCTTGATCGAGATATTGATGGGAAGTTCCATGTGCTCCGTAACGGCGAATATCGAATTCCTGAGTCAATTCGTAGGGAATAGGAAAAATGGCATCGACTTCAGCCATGCTGCGGTGGAAAGCCGTGTCAAAGGTAGCGACATTAGGAATATGAGGCAAAATGCTTTTAAAGGCACGAACGCCAATTAAGTGTGGTCCGTTGTGAAGTGGGGCGAGTTCAATTAAGGATTCGACTTTGTCAATCGTATCATCATCAAAGAAAACACTATGCGAGAAATATTTGCCCCCTTGGACAACGCGGTGACCGACAGCCTTAATATCGCTGAAATTATTGATGACGCGATGGACGATTAATGCATCTAAGAGCAATTCGACGGCTTTTGTGTGATCTTTGATGGGAAGGATTGTCTTTATGGAGTCGCCGTTAAATTTAAGACGAAAGATGGCATCTTCGTGACCGATGCGTTCGGCGATGCCAGAGCAGATCACTTCTTCTTCCGGCATCTCATAGAGTTTATATTTAAGACTTGAACTTCCGGCGTTGACTACTAATATTTTTACCATGCGACTGACCTCTTATTAATCATTGCAATTATAATCATACGTCATTCTATATTCAATTGCATATTGAACCAAAACATATTTGTTAAAGATTTCGCGCGCCCTTATAATTATCTTGGAAAGCAGGACACAAACATGGCTTATGGACTACTTCACGACTTCTTAACGGGCAACACGACCAGGGCTTACGAGTATTTCGGGGCTCATTTTATTGCATCAGAAACCGAGGGGAAAAAAGAGCGCGGCGTCATGTTTCGTCTTTATGCTCCTCTAGCTGAGGACGTCAGCGTCATCGGCTCGTTTAACAACTGGGATGTCGGCGCTCATAAAATGCAGAAAGTCGATTTGGCCGGCGTCTGGGAAGTTTTTATTCCCGGGTTAAAAGAGTATGAATCATATAAATATCATTTTCGGAACGCCAAAGGCCAATATGTCGATAAAGCCGATCCCTTCGCTTTTTATAGCGAGTACCGGCCCGCAACTTGCTCGCGCCTCTTCGATATCGAAAACTTCATCTGGCACGATTCGTCATACATGAAAAGCCGCAACCGCTCCTTTGATGATCCGATGTCAATCTATGAAATTCACCTCGGCTCGTGGAAGGGTAAAGTCGATAATCGCAACCTGAGCTACGAAGAAATCGCCGATTATTTAATTCCTTACGTTAAAGAATTGGGCTACACTCATGTCGAAATCATGCCGATTACCCAATATCCATTCGACGGTTCCTGGGGTTATCAGGGAACCGGCTTTTATTCCGTCGATTCGCGCTACGGCAATCCCAAACAGCTGATGTCATTCGTCGATCGCATGCATCAGGCCGGCCTCGGCGTCATCCTCGACTTCGCCCCCGTCCATTTTGCCAAAGACGAATTTGCTCTGGCCGACTTTGACGGCGCTTACCTCTATGAATACACCGATATTAAACATCGTTATTCGCAGTGGGGCAGCCTCCTCTTTGACCTCGGCAAAGACCCGGTCCGTTCTTTTCTCATCTCGGCGATGAATTATTTCGCGAGCTATTTCCATTTTGATGGTCTCCGCATCGATGCCGTCAGCAACGTCATTTATTATGACGGCAATAAAGATAAGGGCGAAAATGCCGGCGGCATCGAATTTTTGAAGCGGATGAACACCTTGCTTCACGGCGAGCATTCCAGCTTGATGACGATCGCCGAAGACAGCAGCGACTATCAGGGTGTGACCAAGCCGCTGGAGTTCGGCGGCCTCGGCTTTGACTACAAATGGGACTTGGGCTGGATGAACGATACCTTGAAGTACTATGCCAAAGACCCCATCTATAAAAAGTATGAACATCACAAATTAACTTTCTCGATGGCCTACTTCTTCAGCGAAAATTTCCTTTTGCCCCTCTCCCACGACGAAGTCGTTCACGGTAAGGGCACGATTATCAATAAGCTGTGGGGCGATTATGAACAGAAATTTGCCTTGCTGCGCAATCTCTACACCTATCAGTTTGGACATCCCGGCAAAAAACTCAATTTCATGGGCAATGAACTGGCCTCATTTGACGAGTGGAATGAAAACAAGTCGCTGCCGTGGAATCTTCGAACATTTCCCAAACACGATTCCATCACGCGGCTGATTCGCGATTTAAATCTTATTTACTCTTATGAAAAAGCCATGAAATTCGAGGAATACAATCCCAAGCATTTCCTGTGGCTGATGGCTGATAACGCTGATCAGTCAATCTACGCCTTCGAGCGTTTTGTCGATGATTCGCGCCTCATTTTCGTCTTCAATATGACCCCCAACTTCTTTGATAATTACGAACTGGGTGTCAACGAAGAAGGCACCTATGAAGAAATCTTTAACAGCGATAAAGATGTATATGGCGGCGCGAACCAGTATAATGGATTACCGGTGCCAAGCGCGCCCTTTGGGCCCTTTAACCGCCCGCATCACATCAAAATTAAAATAGCTTCCTTTGGAGCGATGATTTTCAAGTATCGGAAGAATAAGAAATAAAGGAGAAATATGTTTAAAAACAAAGCAGAATTCAAGGATGAGTTTTCCAAGCGCTTATCCGAAAAATACGGCAAGAACGTCAAGGATTCCCACATCAGCGAACGCTACGACATCCTCGGCGAATTAGTCCGCGATTATGCCGGCAACTACTGGCGGCAAACGCGCGAGTACGTCTTAAAAAATAAAGAAAAGCAGCTCATCTATTTTTCAATGGAATTTCTGATTGGCAAATTGATGCACAGCAACATGATGAACCTCGGCATCTACGAGATTGCCGAACAAGGCCTCAAAGAACTCGGAATCGACATCAAGGAACTCGAAGACGAAGAGCATGATGCCGGCCTGGGCAACGGGGGCCTCGGCCGCCTCGCCGCCTGCTTCATGGATTCGCTGGCGTCGCTTGGCTATGCCGGGCACGGCAACTGCATTCGCTATGAATACGGCTTCTTTCGCCAGGCGATTCGCAATAACAAACAGATCGAAATGCCCGACCACTGGCTCTCAAACGGCTATGTCTTTGAAGTTCGCAAACCCAAACACGCCGTCGAAGTCAAGTTTTACGGCAATGCCGAAACATATCTTAAAAAGAACGGCCAATTCGGCATCCGCACCGCGAATGCGGTATCGGTCAAGGCTATGCCTTATGACGTTTCCCTAGTCGGCTATCGCAACAATGTCGCCAATACCCTCCGCCTCTGGTCGGCCGAGCCGAGCCTAGAAAATTTGCCGAAGAGCCAGGACTTTGAGGAGTATTTGATTACTCTTAAGGAACTATGCCATGGTCTCTATCCCGATGATTCGACCGAGCAGGGCCGAATTTTACGGTTAAGACAGCAGTATTTCTTGGTCAGCGCCGGCCTTCAAAGCGCAATGCGCGGCCATTTCCGCCGCTTCGGTACCCTCGATAATTTTGCCGATTACCATGTCTTTCAGCTCAACGACACCCATCCGATTTTAGCCATTCCGGAGATGATGAGACTTTTGATCGACGAATACGAATACGAATGGGAAGAGGCCTGGTGCCAGGTGCAGAAATCGTTTGCCTACACGAATCACACCGTCATGGCCGAAGCCCTCGAAAAATGGCCGATTCAGTACGTGCAAAGACTATTGCCGCGCTGCTTTATGATAATCGAGGAAATCAGCCGCCGTTTCAATCTGGAAATGGCCGAGAAAAACGTCGATTACGGCAAGCGTTACGCGATGCAAATTATCAAAGACGGACAAATTCACATGACGAATCTAGCCATCCATGCCTCTTACTCGGTCAACGGCGTCGCCAAACTGCACACCGAGATTTTAAAGCGCGATACCTTCCGCGATTTCTACGAACTCTATCCGCAGAAGTTCAACAACAAAACAAACGGCGTCACCCATCGCCGCTGGCTGATGTATGCCAATCCCGAACTGGCCGCGCTGATCACGAGTAAGATCGGCGAGGGCTGGATAAAAGACTTTAGCCTCATCAAAGACTTCGAGCAATATAAAGACGACAAAAAAGTACAAGATGCGATTTTGCGCATCAAGCACGACAACAAAATCGCCTTTGCTTCATTTATGAAGAAAAAGCAGAATGTCGATTTGAATGTCGATTCGATTTTCGATGTCCAAATCAAGCGTCTGCACGCTTACAAGCGTCAGTTAATGAATATTTTCCACATCATCTATCTCTATCAGCGTCTAAGGGATGATCCGTCTTTTACCATCTTTCCGCGGACTTTTGTCTTCGGAGCCAAGGCCGCTCCGAGCTACGATTACGCCAAGAAGACCATCGAGCTCATTCTGGCGGTGGCCGACATCATCGACCGCGATCCGCACGTCTCAAAATTCATTAAAGTTTTATTCGTTGAAAACTACGGCGTCTCGTCAGCGGAAAAAATCATTCCCGCCAGCGATATCAGCGAGCAGATCTCGACCGCCGGCAAGGAAGCCAGCGGCACCGGCAACATGAAATTCATGATGAACGGAGCGATTACGCTCGGCACCCTCGACGGCGCCAATGTCGAAATCGCCGACTTTGTCGGTTTGGACAACTGCGTCATCTTTGGTTTAAAGGCCGAGGACGTCGAAGGCCACTATGAACGGGGCGACTACAATCCTTGGGACATCTACAACTCTGATGAACGCATCAAAAAAGTCATCGATTCCCTGTTTAACGGTCCGTGGACGTTTGGCAAAGATGAGAAATATCAACTCATTTTTGACGAGATTATGCATCGTAACGACACCTACTTCATTTTGAAGGACTTCGCCGCCTATGCCGAAGCTCAGGAAAAAATTGAAAGACTCTATCTCGATCGGCGCAGCTGGGCCCGCTCGCAAATCATCAATATAGCCAATTCCGGATTCTTCACCAGCGACCGGACGATTGAACAATACGTCCGCGATATCTGGCATTTAAGGAAGTTAAAAATATGAGCCAGATGATTGAACTAAAAGAGCTGTATAGGTTACAAGGTGAGTTAGACGCTCGCATAGCGAGCAATCACAAAACCTCATACGAGAAGACCACAGACGACCGCCTGATGGCTCTGATTGTCGAAATCGGTGAGCTCGCCAACGAGACGCGGTGCTTTAAATACTGGTCAAACAAAGGACCATCCCCCCGTGAGGTACTCCTCGACGAATACGCCGACGGCATGCATTTTCTCCTATCATTAGGCATACCATTAGGAGTGAGGACGACCAGATACGAAATCATTGAAAGCGAACTTCCCCTCACTCGGCAATTTCATCTTCTTTATCGGGCGACAGTCGAACTTGTTGAAAGCTATGACCTCGCGCACTATACTAATGCTTATCAAATATTTCTGAACCTAATCCCCAGCCTCGGTTTCAGCGTCGAAGAAGTCGTTTGCGCCTACAAAGCCAAACTCGATGTCAATTACCAGCGGCAAAACAGCAATTACTAGGAGGTAAACCATATGAAACAGGAAGAAAGATTACAATTTTTACGTGAAATGAGCGAAGTCGAAGGCATCTCCGGACGCGAAAAAGACGCCGCTAAATTATTCAGAAAACACGTCGAAGGCGTCGCCGACCGCATCGAGTATGATAATCTCGGTTCAGTTCTCGCCTATAAAGGCGGCCAAAAAGGTGAGCCGGTCATCATGCTTTCGGGTCACATCGACGAAGTCGGTTTCTTAGTCCATCGCATCGAGGATTCCGGTTTTATCCGCTTTCACCCGATCGGCGGCTGGTGGGGCCATGTCGTCCTCGCCCAGACCGTGCGCATCACGGCCTCAGACGGCCATAAAATCATCGGCGTCGTCGGAGCGCAGCCTCCGCACGGCATGAGCGCCGAACAGCGCAATAAAGTCATGGAAATCAAAGACATGTACATCGATATCGGCGTCAGTTCGAAAGAAGATGTCGAAAAGCTCGGCATTCGCGTCGGCGATATGATTACGCCGTACACTCCCTTCCGCGTCATGAATGATGGCAAAACACTCCTCGGCAAAGCCTGGGATGATCGCCTCGGAGCGGCGGTGGCCATCGAAGTCTTGCAAAATTTAAAAGGTGTCAATCATCAAGCGACCGTCGTGGCGGCCGGAACCGTTCAGGAAGAAGTCGGTTTGCGGGGTGCGCGGACCGCGGCTTATCACGTTAAACCCGATGTCGCCTTTGCCCTCGACGTGACGATGTCATATGATCTTCCGGGAGCGCCGAACCATCCGACCAAACTCGGCGCCGGCGTCGCCTTATCGATCATGGACGGCTCGGTCATCGCCCACCGCGGCTTATTCGACTTTGTCGAAAAAGTCGCTAAAGAGAAAGGCATCAAATACACCTTTGACCTGATGACGGCCGGAGGGACGGATTCCGGTGAAATTCATAAGCAGTACGACGGCGTCGTGACGATGACGATTTCGATTCCGTGCCGCTATTTCCACAGCCATGTCTCGCTCATCAACTACGATGACTACCTGGAGGCCGTTAAACTCCTGACCGAAGTCGTCAAAGCTCTCGACAAGGACACTCTGGCCGCGATCAAAGCCACAAAATACGAATAGTTGTTTAATAAAAAAAGGATGTTGCAATCAGATCGCGGCATCCTTTTTGCTTGCTAATTTTTCTAAGAGATCGGGAACATCCAGTTCGCTGATGACCTCGACGCCGTTTCGTTTTAAAAGGGCGGCGGTAATACCTTGGCCGGGTATTTTGCGGCGGCTGAAGGTGCCATCATATACGCTTTTAACGCCACAAGACGGCGAGTCTTCTTTGAGAATGGCTAATTCAATATTCATATATTTGCAGATGTTGAGAGCTTTGTTGGCTCCCGATAAAAAGTACTTGGTGACTTCTTTGCGCTCTTCGCTAAAAACGCGGCCGTTACGAATTTCGCTTATGAGGCGCGGAACGCTTAATCCGCCTTCGACTTCGGGGCAAAAAGGAATGAGTTCAAAATGCTTCATCAATTGCTCAATATGCTCAATTGCGTTATCTTTTCCGTCGTAGCGGACTTTGTCGCCGATAAGGCAGGCGCTGATCAGAACTTTTTTCATACTTCATAATTGTATAATTATCACCCTGTGACGACAACAGATAAAAAAGAATTATGCGCAGTCTTTAGTCTTTTTAACTCTCGGCGATGCGCTTATACTTATAGCATGGTCTACGAACTGACATATCGCCGCGATGGCCACGATTATCGCGTGGTGGTGACAATTAAACAGATTAAAAATGTAATTTTTCGCTTTCGTGATCAAGTCTTCTATGTCAGCGCTCCGAGGCGGACCAAAGAGGCGACGATTATCGCTTATCTCGATAAGTTCTACGAGCGCTTGCTGGCCAAACACGCGCAAAACACGACCCCTTTTATCAATCAGCAAGTTTATCTCCTCGGAGAACTCTTTGATCTCTACGAGGGCTCGTCTGTCAAAAACACCTTTATCTTCGGCCGCGGTTTATATTATAAAAATCAGAGAGATTTCGATAAAAAGCTGCGAGCGTTTGCCAAGGACTACTATACGCTTCGCGTTCGCCACCATGAGCAAATCATGAAAATCAAGAAGCCTTACGATGTCAAGGTTCGCGATATGAAAACGCGCTTCGGAACCAATTCGCGCAAGACTCACGCCTTAAGCTTTCAGCTCCGCCTCATCCATTTTCATCCCTTAATCATCGATGCCATCGTCATTCACGAGCTGGCCCATGACCGCCATTTTGATCACGGCCCATCCTTTTATCAGGAATTGTATAAATATTGCCCGGATTATAAAATCTTAGTCAAGAGGCTCAAGAAAGGTCAGTTCGCATGATATATCAAGTGACTTCTAAAGATAATCGCCGCGTCGTCGAAGCCGGCAAACTCAAACAGGCTAAATTTCAAAAGGAAACCGGCCTTTTCTTAGCCGAGGGATTTCATCTTCTGGAAATGGCGGTGGCCGCCGGTTCCGTTTTATATGTGTTTGCCAAAAAACCGATCGCCGGTTTAAATGTTGATCAATACATCGTTAACGATGACATTCTTCGCAAGTTGGCTTCTTCAAAAACTCCCCAAGGTGTCGTCTCTGTCTGCAAAGCCGCCCCAAGCCAGCCCATCGCGACCGACAAAGTAATATGTCTTGATGATATCGCCGACCCCGGTAATCTCGGAACTATTTTGCGCACGGCCCTCGCTTTTGGCTATCGCGATGTAGCCCTTTCCTTAAAGTGTGTCTCGCCTTATAACGATAAGGCTTTGAGCGCCTCACAAGGAGCGGTTTTTAAACTCAACCTCGTCGCGATGGCATCAAAAGAAATTATTTCGCTTGGCGAACGCGGTTATAAGTTGGTGGCGACATCACTTGAAGGAAGCGTCTCCTTATCATCTTTAAAACTTCAGCCCCCATATGTCATCATCTTGGGAAACGAAGCTCATGGAGTGAGCAACGAGTTGCTAAAGGCTGCCGATTACCGCGTCAAAATCGATATCTCGGGCATCGATTCCCTAAATGTCGCGGTGGCGAGCGGCATCGTCCTTTACGAACTAAACCGCAAATAGTAAGTATTTAATTTGCTTTTAAAGCAAAATACGATTTGATACATATAGGCATCATTTTTCGATTATGTTATAATATCTCGTACGTTGATGAGAAATAGTAGCCGTTAATATAGTTAGCCAGGGATGATGGAATGAGTGCGACCCATCTCTAATTATGGCGGCGAATTCACCTCTGAGTATGGATTAAGTCCCGTTAATCGCGTTAAGATTTAGTGCGCAGCAATAGTTGCGAAGAAGGATGGCACCACGGAGAAATTCGTTCCTGAAGTGTCATTATTTTTTTAGGAGGACAGGCGATGGAACAAGCACTCGCAAGACTAGAGCAATTAAAAGAGAATATCAGCGAAGAAATCAATAAAGCTGCCAGCAAAAATGCCTTGGTGGAAGTGCGTAATATGCACCTTTCCAAAAAAGCCGAAATCAATAATATGATGGCGCTGATCAAGAATTTTTCGGGCGCGGATAAAGCCCGCTTCGGCCAGGCCATCAACGATATTCGGCAATCTCTGAATGAATTGTATGACAACAGAATGCGGGTTTTTCTCGATGACGAGGTATCCGTCAAACTGGCGAGCGAACAAATCGATATTTCCCTGCCGGGCATCAATTATCAAGCCGGCGGAACAAATCCCGTCTTCCTCGTCCGCGATGAGATATTAGATATCTTCATCAGCATGGGTTACGAAGTAAAAGAAGGGCGCGATGTCGAGACCGACCATTATAATTTCGAGTTGATGAACATCCCCAAGAACCACCCCTCCCGCGATATGCAGGACTCTTTTTACATCAGCGAAAACCTCTTATTGAGAACGCACACCTCTCCGGCTCAGGCCCGGGCCATGGAAGAGAAAAAAGGCGAGATGGTTAAAGTCGTCTGCCCCGGCAAGTGCTATCGCCGCGATAATGACGACATGACCCATTCGCACCAATTCGGGCAAATTGAAGGCTTGCTCGTCGGCAAAGATATCAATCTCGCCCACTTGAAAGCAACCCTTGATTTATTCATTAAAAAAATGTTTGGACCGAAGCGGGAAATCCGCCTCGTCAGCTCCTATTTTCCGTTTACGGAACCATCGGTCGAAGTCCAGGTATCTTGCGCTGAGTGCGGCGGCAAGGGCTGCCCGACGTGCAAAGACACCGGCTATATCGAAATCCTCGGTGCCGGCATGGTTCATCCCAATGTCTTGAAAATGTCGGGTTATGATCCCAACATCTATTCCGGATTTGCTTTTGGCATCGGCATCGAACGCGTCGCCATGCTCCGCTATAAAGTCGATGACATTCGGCGTTTTTATCAAAACGATGTCCGCTTCTTAAAGCAATTCGTCAGAAAGTAGAGGGTGAAAACATGAAAGTCAGTCTTAATTGGATTAAAAAATACATCGACATTGATGATATCGCTCCAAGTGAACTCGCCGACCGCTTGACGTTTGCGGGCGTCGAGGTGGAAGCGGTTGAAAAGCTTTCGACCGCCACCAAACTCGTGATTGGCAAGGTCGTCGAATGCGTTCCTCATCCCGATAGCGATCACTTGTCACTTACTAAAGTAAATACCGGTGAAAAACATGGCGTTCTGCAAATTGTCTGCGGTGCGCCCAACGTCAAAGCGGGCCAGAAAGTCATCGTCGCCTTGGATGGAGCGATGCTCCCCGGCGGCAAAATTTCCAAAGGTCTCATTCGCGGCGTCGAAAGCCAGGGCATGATTTGCTCGATGCTCGAGCTCGGCGTCGACGCCAAGTTTTTAACCGCCGATCAAATCGCCGGCATCGAAGTGCTCGACGATGATGCGGTGGTCGGAAGCGAGAATGTTTTAGAGTATCTCGGACTCGATGACACGATCCTTGATCTAAAACTCCTCGCCAACCGCAGCGACTTGCACAGCGTCCTCAATGTGGCTCGCGAAATCTCCACTCTTTATCAAAGAGAAGTTCGCCTCCCGCGCCCCAATCAATATCAAGCGGTCAAGTCGTCATTCACCGTCTTATCAAAAACACCTCTTTGTCCTCAATTTTCAGGACGCGTCATTCACAATATCAAAGTCGAGACCTCGCCCTCATGGCTCAAAAAGACTCTGCAGAGCATGGGCGTTCGCTCGATAAATAACATCGTCGATATCGGCAATTACGTGATGCTTTTAAGCGGTCAGCCCCTTCATATGTACGATCTTGATAAGCTGCCGAAACCGGAACTCATCATCAAAGATGATTATGTCGGTTCATTCACCGCTTTAGACGGCAAGGAGTACGATGTCCGAAAAGGCGATATTGCCATCACGAGCGCCAACCAAGTCATGTGTCTGGGCGGCATCATGGGTTCTTTGGCTTCAGCCGTGACCGAAAAGACGAAAAACATCGTCATCGAAGTCGCAAACTTTGCTTTCGATGCCATTCGCCGGACTTCGAGCCGCCTCGCTTTGGCCAGCGATTCCTCATCGCGTTTTGTCAAAGGCATCAACCCATATCAATACGATGAAGTGATGGGCTTAGCTACGGATTTGATCGTCAGCCTTTGCAAAACAAAGCAAATCGAGCAGACCGTCACTTACGATGCCCGCCAAGTCGATCAACCGCCTCTTATCAGAACTTCGGTGTCGTATATCAACAACCGCCTCGGAACTCGTTTCTTGCAGTCGGAAATCGTCGAGACGCTAAAGCGCGACTGGATGAATGTCGAAGTCTTAAATCGCGATGATATTCAAGTCGGGGTGCCCGCCTGGCGCATCGATATCGGTGGTGAAGCCGACATCAGCGAGGAAGTTATTCGCATTCTCGGCCTCGATAAAATTGCCAACACTCTCCCTTCCTTACAAGTTACGGTCGGAGGTTATCCAAAGGATAAAAAACAAATTAACTTAATTCGTCGGCATCTAACTGCTCGAGGCCTCGATGAAATCCTGACCTATTCACTGGTGAAAGCTGAAGAACTCGACGGCTTTAGAATTCTCACTAAAGGAGAATCACACCGCCTGATTAATCCGCTGACCGACGAGCATGAATACATGCGGCTGAGCCTTATCCCATCGATGCTGAAGGTGGCGAGTCACAACATCGCTCGCGGCAGCAAAAATCTCGCCCTTTACGAAGTGAGCGACATCGATACGACCGCCGAAGCCACGACGCGCCTCGGCCTCGTCCTCGCCGGAAGCGATCTCTATCATCATCAGCTCAGCGAAGTGCCTTATTCTTTCTTCCATCTCAAAGGTCTAATCGAGAGCATTGCAAGTCTGCTTGGCATTAAAGAGGCAAGATACAGCTTCGAAAAGCTTGAAACATCAGAGCAAGAATTGCACCCAGGCCGCTCCGCGCTTTTAAAAATTAACGGTCAGGTGGCCGGCTATCTCGGAGAGATTCATCCCGCCGCCATCAGCAAGTATGAACTAGGTAAAAACAAAGTTTTTGTAGCCGAAATCGATCTCCCGGTTTTACTCTCTCTAGAAAATGGGCAGACAGCCTTTAAGGCTTTCTCGCGGTTTCCCGCCGTTCAGCGCGATCTTTCCCTCGTCGCCGCCGTGTCGGTCGCCGCTCAGCAGATCAGCAAAACAATTCTTTCCGTCGACCGCATCATCAAAAAAGTCGATATCTTTGATATTTATAGCGGTGATGGCATTGAACAAGGCCACAAGTCAATCGCTCTTACGATTACTTATGAACGCGAAGACCGCACCTTAAAAGACGAAGAAGTAAATGCGGTGGAAAAAGCCGTGCTTGAGGCATTAAATAAGAAGCTGGGAATTAATCTGAGAACCTAACGATGATCATTTCTAAATCAAAGCTCATCCTCGATAAAACGATTCCTATCCAAAAAGAATTTCTTTTTGATGCAAAAGAATATGCTTTTAAAAATCCTTTGCTCGGTATCGAGAAGTGCTTTGGAGATGTCGAGATAACTAAGTATCGTAATTACATTCGCATAAATGTCGACCTTGAAGTCGTCGCCCTTCTCGAGTGTTCATATACTTTGGAACCTTTTGATTATGAATTTTCAATTCATGAGGAAATTTTAATCAGCGATAAACCCGAAGACGAAGAAGAGGCCATCATCATTCCAGGCGATGACATTGACATCGAGAGGATTCTTTTTGGTTTAATCTCTTCAAGCTTGCCGCTTAAACCGCTTAAACCGGGGGCGAGCCTTCCACAGAGCGGCGAAGGATATCGCGTCATCGACGACATCCAATTAGCCAAAGATCGAACCCAAAGTGGTGATTCACGATTTTCTAAACTCGACGATATCGACTTCGAAGACGACGATAATTAATGCCAAAATACAACTAAATAACTACTAATATATTTTCATTGTTTAATATATTAAACATTTGAAATCTTCATGGTCCTGACCTTCGCGTTAGGACTTTTTTCGCTGTTTACACGCTTTGAACGTTGTGCGTATAATATGGGTGCTAAGTGGTACGAAGTGGAGGTAAGTGGTAAATATGTTCTTTGGAAGCTATTCACACACTCTTGACAATAAAGGGCGCCTGATGATTCCCGCCAAGCTCAGAAATGAAGCCGGCGGCCGCCTTTATATTCTCAAGGGCTATGAAGGCTCGCTCAGCGTCTATAAAGAGGCTGACTTTCAGAACTTGACCGCTGCATTAGAAGATCTCTCGTACAATCAGCGCGACACCCGTGATGTGCAACGCATCACCCTGGCGAGTGTCGTGGAGCTAGAAGTCGACGCTCAAGGCCGCATTCAGCTTCCGAGCAAATTATTAGGCGATTACAAGATTTCGCGAAGTGTCGTCGTTGTCGGCGTCATCAATCACTTTGAAATCTGGGATGCCGTCGCTTGGGAGAACTATCTTAAACAGAACGAAAAAGATTACGAAGCCAAAGCCGAAAAACTTCCCGTTTAATCGACTATGGACGAACACATTCCCGTCTTATTAGACGAAGCCATTGATTCACTCGGCATCAAACCCAATGGCATATATGTCGACCTCACCCTCGGACGAGCCGGACACGCCAGCCAAATCCTCGCCCGCTTAAACCGCAAGGGCCGACTGATCGGAATTGACCAAGACGCGCAAGCGATTGAAAATTCCAAAATCGCCCTCTCCAAAATCGGTAGCAACTTCGAGACAGTTCACGAAAACTTTCGTAACTTCAAAGAAGTTCTATACACACTCAACATTCAAAAAGTTGATGGGATCTTGATGGATCTCGGTGTCTCCTCTCCCCAATTCGATGATTCGGAGCGCGGCTTCTCCTATCGCAGTAACGCCCGCCTCGACATGCGGATGGATGAGCGCAATTCATTAACGGCCTATGAGATTGTCAATACTTATAGCGTCACGGACTTAGCGCGCATCTTCGGAGAATACGGCGAAGATAAATACGCATATCAAATCGCCCGGAAAATAGCCGAGGCGCGCATCAGCGCACCCGTCGTCACAACCCAGCAACTAGTTGACCTCATCAAGTCGGCTAAGCCGATGAAGGAACTGGCTAAAAAAGGACATCCCGCCAAGCAGATATTTCAAGCCCTGCGTATCGAAGTAAATGATGAACTGGGAGCCCTTGAGATCACGATTAAGGACGCACTTAAACTCCTGAATGTCGGAGGTCGGCTAGTCGTTATTTCCTTCCAATCGCTCGAAGACCGTCTGATTAAAGAAGCTTTCCGCCAAGTGACGGTCGTCGAAGGAACAAGGCGCAATGTATTCTCGCTTCCAAAGGAAGAAGAGATGCCGAAATTCCGCCTCATCCATCGCAAGATAGTGACCCCATCAGCTCGCGAAATCAATCGCAATCCGCGCTCGCGAAGTGCTAAATTACGGGCGATTGAACGCATCAAGGAGTAGAAATGAAAGACAAACTCGTCAAATTTAATCGCAAGGCTCCATTTTATCGCTTTCGTCGAGCGATCATCGCCTTTTCGATTTTGGCGCTAGTGGCAGCCGCTATTTCTATTCCCGTCAGCCTGAAGATTGCCGCCAGCCAGGCCGAGGCCGAAGAAGCCGATACGGCCGAAGTCATCGAATCATAAAATCGATCATCATGGACGGACCTCCCTCCATCCGAGCTGCATCCTATGATGCGGCTTTTTCTTTGATTAGTATTTATTTGGGAGATATTTGTGCAAATTGCCTTTGCCACAAGCCATTTATATATATATAATTAGAGTCAGAATTATCCTGATATGGAAAAACCTACCGCCGCAATAGAAATATCCTCGGCCGAAATCAAATTGGTTGTCGGCTATGAAATCGATGGGCAGCCGATCGTTCTTTACGCTATGCGTAAGCCGATTGATGCTTTTGTCGAGCGCGGCCAGATTGTCAATTTAATCGGTCTGATCGATGCCCTTCGCGAGATTAAAGAAATCAAAGATGCGACGGCAAAATTAAAACTGACGATCTCCGAAGCGATTCTCCTTTTGCCGCCGCTCGGACTCGAAGTATATCAAAGCGATAAAACGACAAATGTCGTATCTCCAACTGGCACAGTTGAGGCGATTGACATTTCTAATGTCGTCTCATTGGTTCGCAAGGAAGTTATTCCCCACGGCGGACAGATTATCGATATCGTACCCGATGCCTTTGCCCTCGATAACGGCGTCGCACTCTCTTCGCAGCCTCTCGGTGAGAAATCGAACTCGCTATCGATCTCGGCGAAGATTCATGCCTTGCCTTTCTCCGTCATCGAAAACTTCCGCCGGGCCTTTAAAGAAGCCGACATCGTCGTCAAACGCGCCCTCGTCGCCCCCCATGCGGCGACCTATTTGCTGGCCCAGGATTTGACGCTTCCGACTTCTTATCTATTAATAGATATGGGAGCCGAGGTGACGACGGTCAGCCTGATTGGCGACCGCACGTTATTTTCCTCGACATATTTTGAAAAAGGCGGCAAGGATTTAACGACGGCGATCATGGCCAGCCTTAATCTCCCCTTTGATGAAGCTGAAAAACTCAAACGCCGTTATGGCATCGACCATCGCTCGATGTCGTTTTATCCAACCATCGCCCAAAGCGTTGATATCGAGGGTGTCGAGAAACAGTATACAACCGAAGATTTGAATCGCGTGACGGAGCAGTTCGTCTACGATTATTTAGTATCATTAAAACAGGCGATTAACTCCTTGATGTCCGGATATGACAAGAAGTATTTGAAAATGCCGTTTGTCATCAGCGGAGGTCTCGGCCGCCTCTC